>ERZ1106963.83-NODE-83-length-136878-cov-7.124504_pt1 | contig 136878 bp, 111 predicted proteins | sample MGYA00403681_ERZ1106963 | MGnify/ENA primary metagenome ERZ1106963 (study PRJEB35170, sample SAMEA104062407) | human gut metagenome | biome: human gut; feature: human-associated habitat; material: faeces | place: Denmark | collected 2012-05-03 ...
TCATTTTTTGACCGCTTCTACGTAATGCCTCCCTTGACAAACGGGGTGCATTACAGTTCCTTCCTTTCCATGCGACGATACGCTTATCTCCGTTGAACGGTTCCCAGAAGTTCCCGGTATCGCGCCCGGCAAGCACCATCTGTTCATCTGCGGTTCCGTCGTCGTAATGGATGCGGACCTTCCCGGCAGGAGTTCCGGCCTTCGGTTCCCAGCCAACGGCGTTCAGAATGTAAAGATAACGTCCATGTGCTCCGGAAATGCTGAATTTCGCCGCTTTTGCAAATGCCGGACGGAGCTTTCCGCGGAGCGCCAAACAGGATTTCCCTCTGTTCAAATTCGGGTCTATGATGTCAAACGGGATCCCGGCAAACTCTCGTGTTCCGGTCGGGAAAGACCGCAAATCATTTTTTGCGCCCTGGTCGGTCCACCCGCCTTTCCCGTCGCCGTCGACTTCATCGGCGAATCCCATGTTGACGCCGGAACGCAGATTGACTTTTGTCGCCGGGTACGGCTCGTACTTCATGTGAAGCTCAAGCACTGCGTTTTTGATGACTCCTTCACACGGGGTAAAGCAGAAACGGATTTCCATTCCGCTTGAAAAGCGCGGGATGCGGACGAGAAAGTTGCCCGTGACGGTCAAAATTCCTCGTTCCAGAGGAATTACAACACGGTTTTTCTGTTTCCCGATGCGTCCGAAAAACTCCTTTTTTTCTTTCGGAAGCACCTTTTCCCCATTGAATCTGACCGGCCGCTGAACGTAATCGGAAAGCGGAATAAGCGCACTTTTGAATGTCAGCAGAGCTGTCGGAATTCCTTCTGCAGAATTCACTTTCAACAGAATGTTCTGTTCTGTATCCGAAATTTTTTTGATTGTTTCCGTATATTCAAATTTCCCGTATGGCGTTTGGAAAATTCCCTGCCGTCGCAGACCGAGCGGAGTATTCGCCGCTCCTTCGCCGGGGAAATTTATGCAGGCCGGATTGCTATGCTGAAATGCACAGTTCTTCCAGTCTTTTGTCCAAAAAGCAAGACCGAATGTCTGATTTTCCATCTTGAGAAGATCTCCTTCCGACCGGGTGAATTTTCCTGCGGAAAAAACGCAAAAAAAGGAGGAAAGAAGCAATATCGCGAGCATTTTTTTCATGGAGTGTGTTCCTTGTGTTTCAGTTTATTTTTTACGCCCCCAGAAGTCGTCAAGGCGCCATGCGCTGACCGCGGGAACCTGATGCATTTTTACGCGGTTTGCATGACCGTCCACATAGCCGACTGTGGACGTCGCATTGTGCAGATAGACCATGGAACCCATCCAGTTGAGATTGGCGTCTCCGCGCTCATAAACGCTGTCAGTGTATGCGGGTCCGCGAAGGTCGGTATACAGCATTCGGATGCTTGGATACTTGCATGAATTCAGCTTGTTGCGTCCGAGAGCAATGTAATCATCACCGTACATGCAGTAATTTACCCCGATGTGGAAAGAACGTTTCATGATACTGATTGGACGTTCTGCGCTCGGACAGTCAAAAATCGGCAGTCTTGGACGGAGATAGTTTGCCCCGCCGTCCGACGAAATCCATTCCATCCATTTGGAGGGCCCTTCAGTGAAAGTTCCCGGCATGCTTTTCCCGGTATGATCATAGTAGAGAAGGGTTCCCCATGTCGCAGTAGCTCCGCTTGCCGGCTTGTGCTTGGGCAGAAAACCATTGTTGTTGTCTGTATACTGAAAAGTCGCGAGCAAAAGCTGCTTGCGGTTGGAAAGGCAGGTCGCGGAACGTGCCGATTCTCTGGCTTTGTTCAACGCCGGCAGCAGCATTGCGGCAAGAATTGCAATAATTGCAATCGTGACAAGTAATTCTATAAGCGTGAAAGATCTTCTCTTGCCTTGAGATCCGCTATAGAACCTGCAGAAGAGTATCTTCGGCAAAAGTCTCTTTGCTTCAGAGGGGGAAAAAGATTTTTCTTTCATACGACAGTTCCTTTCTTGTTTTGGGATTGTATGTCCGATTTTTGAGAGCCTTTCGTTTTGACATTCCGGTCGACTACGGAGCCGCGGACGGAGAGTTTGATTTCGGTCATGATGGTGATGTGTCCCGTATTGGCGCGGATCGGGTGACGCAGAATGTTGTGCCGCACGACCTCCGCAACCTGCGCCGTGGAAAAATAGACCGTGTCGAGACGGTCCAGATTGTGCGGCGGGCATTCGTCGGGAAAATCCGTGCTGAGGAGAGAGACGTCTTCCGGAACCCGTATATTGTGGTCGCGCATATTGCGAAGAATCTGGTCAGCATCAATCCAGCGGGAAGCCCATACGGCGTCGGGGCGTTCAGAACCCGTAAATAAGTTGTCGCAATCATAGATGTTAAAGTATTTGACGCTCGATCCCGGCACGTTGTCGCGGAACCATCCTTCGAAAACCCAGTTGCGGGGAATGGATTCGCATCCGCGGGAGCGTTTTGCCATGGGAACCCAGATTGTGCGGTGTCCGCGTTCCGCCAGATATTTTGCCGCGGCGCATCCGAGTTCGCACTCATCGACGAGGATGGAAATATCGCCTCCGCGCCCGAAAACGTCGATGATCCGCAAATCCGGATTTTCCTTGCGGAGCCTGTCTTCAAGTCCGTCCGGAATGGCGCCGATGCAGATGACGATGTCCGCGAGCTGAGCGGATTGCCGGATTCTTGCCGGATTCTTTTCAATGTCGAGCAGAAGGCAGTTGAAATCCGCCGAGAGATGATCGATCAGTTCTGTTGCGCGGAGCGCGAGGTATGAAATGTGCAGATCGCTGAGAATCAGCACGGTGGAATCCTTGACGGGGAAGAAGTCGATACCCCCGTTTTTCGCAAGAACGTCGAGTACGCGTTCTCGGGTTTCCCGGCTGACGTTCGGTTCCTGATTGAGCTCCCTGTATAGGGTTTTGAAACTGACGCCTGCCTCATCTGCTAATGTCTGATAATTCGCTTTTTTCACATTAACGCTCCGTTTCTACAAGTAATTATACCGAAAAATCGAGAAAAAACAAGAGGCAATCCTTTGATTTTGCGAAAAAGGAGTGACAAATTTTGTCAGAGCAGTTGTCGCGTTCAGCTGGAATTCTGTTTTCCCCGCATCCAGATGTCTGCGGTTATGCGTTCTCCTTTGGTTTGCGGCATTCATCCTCTTGCATTTTCGGCTGTTTCGTGCTAAATTACCGTATTCTCAAAACAAGGAGCTCGTATGAGTGTGACCATCAAATTCAAAATGCTCGAGGGGTGCCGCGATCTGACTCCCGCGAAAGCTCATTTCGATGATGCGGCTTATGATCTGCGCTCCCGCATCGATTTCACCCTCGAACCGGGAAAGGTCGCTCTCGTGCCGACCGGACTCACAATCGAACTGCCCGTCGGATATGAAGCTCAGGTCAGACCCCGCAGCGGTCTCGCTCTCAAGCATGGAATCGGCGTCCTCAACGGTCCCGGAACAATCGATGCCGGATACCGAGGAGAAGTCGGCTCCATTCTCTTCAATTTCAGCGACAGACCGTTTGAAATCAAGCGCGGGGACCGCATCTCGCAGATGGTCGTCGCAAAACTCGCCGACGTTCAGCTTGAACCCGCCGCCGGACTTTCGGAAACCGGACGCGGCACGGGCGGTTTCGGAAGCACCGGAAAAAATTAAATCACAAGGAGATGATTATGAATATCGCTGAAACTCTCACGAAAAACAATCAGACGCACATCCTCGATGCGCTCAACAGACTCTCCGGAGCCGAACACGACAAGCTCCTGAAACAGATCGAAGCAATCGACTGGGATCACCTCTCCACTCTCATTCAGGACTATGTGATGCACAAGCCCGTCACCGAGATTCCCGCCGATCTCGCGCCCGCATCCTACTTCCCTCTCGTCCCAAAAGACGCCGAGCAGGAAGCCCTTTACAAAAAGGCGTTTGAAAAGGGCGTGGAACTCATCCGCGCCGGTAAAACAGCCGCTCTCACCGTCGCCGGCGGACAGGGTACGCGTCTCGGATTCGACGGTCCGAAGGGAACCTATCCGATCACTCCGGTGCTTCACAAGACCCTCTTCCAGTATTTCGCGGAGAGCCTCGACCGCGTTTCCGAAAAGTATGGAACCCGCATTCACTGGTTCATCATGACCAGCGAACTCAACGATAAAGCCACCCGCGATTTCTTCAAGTCGCACGAGTTCTTCGGCCTGCCGGAGGATTCCGTTCACTTCTTCACTCAGGGCTTCATGCCCGCAATCGACTACTCCGGCAAGGTGCTGATGTCCGCGAAGGACTCCATCGCTCTGACCCCGGACGGTCACGGCGGCACGCTCCTTGCGCTCCGCAAGTGGGGCAACCTCGAGCTGATGAAAAAACTCGGAGTGGAATACATCTCCTATTTCCAGGTCGACAACCCGCTCGTTCCGGTCGCAAATCCGCTGATGATCGGTCTTCATGCGCTTGAGAAATCGGAAATGAGCAGCATCATGCTCTCCAAGACAAACGCGTTTGAAAAGCTGGGCAACTTCTGCGTCACCGGCGGCAAACTCCAGATCATCGAATACAGCGACATGCCGAAGGAACTTGCCGAGCGCACCACGAACGGCAAGCTCGACTTTATTGCCGGGAGCCCCGCGATCCACGTCATCAGCCGCGAATTCATCGAGCGCCTGACCGCAAACGGAAAACTTGATCTCCCGTGGCACCGCGCCGACAAGAAGGTCGCTTACGTCACCGCCGACGGCACGCCCGTCAAGCCGGAAGCTCCGAACGCCGTCAAGCTGGAATCCTTTATTTTCGATGCGCTTCCGCTCGCTTCCTCCACAATCATTCTGGAAGCCGACCGGAAGGAGTGTTTCGCTCCGACGAAGAATGCGACCGGCGTCGACTCCGCCGAGTCCTGCCGCGCGATGCTCTGCGCACGCGACGCCCGCCGCATGGATCTTGCCGGGGTGAAGGTCCCGCGCAAGGCCGACGGCACGCCCGACTGCATTGTCGAGCTTTCCCCGCGCAAAGTCTTCGACGATGAAGATGCGGTTGAGTTCTTCAAGTCCAATCCGGCGAAAGCTCCGGAGCGCAACTCCAGCACAGCTTACGGATGAGCGGCGGCGAATGAATCCTTATCTGCGAATTGTCAAACTGAACATCGTTGACATCGTATACGATCCGCGTCATGCGGGCGAGGTGATTGCAAAGGCGTGCCGGGCGAGGTCCGGCGCACCGATGCGCGCCGCCGGATGCTGCGATCTCGGCGGAGCGGTCTGCATTCCGCTTGCTTCCGCCTCCGGCGGACGCAACGTCGACTACTATTTCTCCGTCTTTCCCGATTCGTCGGAGGAGACGGTCGTTTCGGAGATGAACATCCGTTACATGTCCGACATGCTTCTCCTCGGCTCGTTCCGCTGCGGCGACGATCTCTGGGGGGTCTGGATGAAGGAAACGGACTGAGCTTTCCGCTCCGATGCAAAAACAATCCGCGCCCGGAAGAGAAATTTTCCCGTCTGGGCGCGGACTGTTTTAAATTTCAGCAGAGTGCGCTGTTCCGCATTACGCTTCAAACGGCGTGGCGGGAAGCTCTTCTCCGTTGTAAAGGTTGCCGTCCGGGTTGTCGGACCAGCTGTAGCGGACATGCAGCGGACGCGCGATTTTCGCACAGCGCAGAACCACGCCCGCACCGTCCAGCGTTACCGAATCGGCAGGCATGAATTCGCCTTCATCCCCGGCAAGATGGAATCCGCGCGGTTCGCCTTTGAAGTGTAGCCCCTGCGCATTTTCAAAGCGGACGCGCAAGGCGCCGGTCTCAATGACCGTCTCTTTCGGTAGGGGGCCGCCGGGGACGATGTCTTCGAATCCGTAGTCGTTGTGGAGTGCGAGACGTGCGAGGCGGTATCCGACGGAACGCTTGTCCTTCGGGTGAATGTCAAGCTCTTCGCCGCAGTCGATGATGACCGCCATTCCGGTGTTCGGCGTTTTTTCGCAGGCGTGGCGCTGGCTTTCGCGCAGAGTCGGCCAATGCTGATCGGCATTGTAGGAATAGGGCGTTCTGTAGTTTGCAAGCTGAACCATGTAGAACGGGAAATTTCCCTGACCCCAGCGGAAACGCCAGTCGGAGATGAGTTCGCACATCAGACGTTCGTAGGCGATTGCGCCGCTGCGGGTTCCCGCGTTGTTTTCGCCCTGATACCAGATCGCGCCGCGCAGAGCGTAGGGAACGAGCGGACGGATCATGCCGTCATAGAGAATCGACCAGGTGTTCGGGTAGTTCGGACGTGCGAGGTTGCTGACCTCGGGGAGGAGAACTTTGCCGAAATCGGCTTCCACGGAGAATTTCCAGGTTCCGGCAAGCGGAACCGCCTGTTCCGGATCATCGATGCGGACAAGTGCATAGCTGCTGGGTCTTCCGCCGAATCCTCCGTCGAAAATGAACGAAAATGCGCGGATGGCGATTACCGCTCTTCCGGCTTTGACGAGTTCCGCGGGGACTTTGTAGAAACGGCTGACATTCCAGAACGCCTCGTCGAATCCCTGTCCGCAGGCGCCGACTTTGACGCCGTTGAAATAGGTGACGTCGTGCTTGTCGACTCCGCCGAGACGCAGCTCAAGCTCCTTGCCTTCCCATGCGGCGGGAATTTCGATTTCTCTGCGAATCCAGACAGAGCCGTTGCCCGCGAGCTTGCGGTCGGTCCAGCTGCCGGGAACGTCGAAATCAATCCAGGCTGAGTCGTCGAAACCGGGCTTTGCCCACCCGAGCGTTTCGCCCTTGTTGCCCGGATCGCCTTTGACGTTGCTTCCGAAGCGCGACGGGGCCGCCAGGTTTTCGAGTGCACTGTCCCAGAACTCGTCTGTGGCGAGACGCTGTTCGTAGCCGCGGATCAGCGGAGCGACTTCCGGATTGTTCATCAGCGTTTCGCGTCCGATCCAGGATTCGATGAACGTTCCGCCCCAGGAGGAATGGATGACGCCGACGGGAACGCCGAGTTTTTCTCGGAGCTTGTACGCGAACCAGAGCGCGACCGCGGAAAAATCGGGAGAGTTGAGTTTGTCCGAATACATCCACTTCCCCGTCAGACAGTCCTTCTGCGGAGCGCTGGAGGCGCATTGGCCGACATTGAACATGCGGAGCGTGGCGGGATCGTTTGCCATTTCCCGGAATTCGTCCAGCTGAACCGGAGAGTTCCCCATGCGGAACTCCATGTTGGACTGTCCGGAAGCGAGCCAGACTTCGCCGATCAGGACGTCTTCGATTTCCGTTTTTTCTCCGTTGGAGATGTTTTCGACCGTAAGAACATGAGGTCCTCCCGCCGTTTCAACCGGGGGAAGACGGAGCATGAAATCTCCGGAAGAGGAGCTGACGCCGAATGCGGAAACTCCGGCGACGCTTGCCTTGACGATGGAATTCGGTGCGGTTTCGCCCCACACCGGGATAAGCTGGCGGCGCTGCAGAACCGCACCGCGGGAAAACAGTTTGCAAAGTTTCATTTGAGTGAAAAACCTTTTTTGTTTTGAAGATTCTTTAATATAGGTGTGCAGAATGAAAAATCAACCGCTTATCCCATGAATTTTTTTCTGATTTGACAGAAAAGAGAACCCGTCCGGCCTTGGGCGCCGGACATGCGGACAGGTGAATTTACTGGACGACAGCCGATTGTCCCGGGCGGCTGCCGCATCGTCTGCACAGTGGAAACTCTGGAAAACGCTGTTTGAAGAATCGCGTACGATTACGGCTTTGCGGGAAAACGGATCGCACTGACGAAAATGCCGGAGAGAACAGCAAGGGGTTCTCTCCGGCGGGATTCATCACCAGTTGTGGAAGGCGTCCACATCATAAAAGTTCAGCTTCTCTATATAAGGAGAACTTTCGTTGTGCACACTCTCCGGTTCAAGGGTCAGGAGGAGCGGTCCGGTGACACCGCCTTCGCCCCAGCGGTCGAAAACCTGAATCAGAAGTTCGTTCTTTTCTCCGAAACGGATCGCTTCCTCCGGAACCGGATAGTTCCGCTTCAGCGCGTAGGCGTTCGGGACTTTGTCTAGCCGCGTTTCCCCGATCAGCCGTCCGTTGAACCAGGTGCGGTCGGCGTCGTCAACCGGTCCGCCGGTCAGATGAATTTTTTTGCCGCGCCACGATTCCGAAACCGTGACTTCGGCGCGGACCCATGCGTAACCGTCGTACGGAACCTTCAGATTCGCGGGCGTTTTTGCCGGATATTTATGATGCGGATTCGCATCCCGGAATCCCTGTTTTTCCCACGACGTCCCGAGTTTGTACGGACGGAAGCCGGAAGTATCCGCGGGCTTGCCGCCGTTCGACGGATCCAGCTTCAGCGAACCGTCGACGATTGGAATCTCGTCCAGATTCGGAGTGATGCGGTTGTGGCGCATTCTGGTGTTGGTGAAGAACTTCAGATTCATGCCCGTCCGGATGCCGAGATTGCAGAAAATCGAGTTCCAGACCCGCGAGGCTTTCTCCTCGTTCCAGAACAGGTCGCCGAACTCGTCCGGAGCGAGGGTGAGAATCACAACAGCGGCATCACCGTTGCCGGCACGCGTCATTTTCAGATTCGGGAAGCAGTCGAGTTTCGCAAAAATCGCGGGCTTTGTCGCAACCAGAAACTCCGGACCTTCGACGATGTCGAAACTGCGTTGCTGACGATAGTAGAGATCCGCTTCCGCGATTCCGTCGAACAGCGGGTCGGAGGGCGGCAGTTCCGCCTTGAATCCGGAAACTTTGCGGAGTTTCAGCGGAACCGGCAGGAGCTCAAGCGGAGCGCCGGGCAGGCAGATGATGTGCTGTTTTCCGGTGCGCTTTGCAAGTTCTTTCTCAAATGCGGCGCGATGCTGCAGAGCGACGGGATCCGCGCCCAGAATGACAGCCTCCACTCCAGCCAAGTCGGCGACGGAACGCCCTTTGGTGTATTCGACTCCGAGTTTCCGCAGCCGCGTCTCGTTCTTCGCATCACCGAAATAGACGGTGCGGAGCGGATTGACCGGAAGGAACGGCACGCTGAACTCCTTCAGAATATTGTCCACAAGAAGGGTCGCGGCAGGGTCTTTCCCGTAACGGCTCGTGACGTCCAGCTGACAGAACAGGAGGAGTCCGTGCTGTTTCCGCGCCTCCATCAGGGCGGAGAACATCAGGTTCGGTCCGCAGTCGACAATGGTATTGAACGAACCGTTTGAAGGCTTGCGGATCACGTTCCCGGCAACCATGCCGGAATTGCCGATTTTCCATTTGGAGCGCGGATAATGCGGAGTCTCTTCCACACTCACGATCTTCTCGGGGCGGGTGTCCGAACTGCCGCGCCAGTCGCGCAAATCCGCATCGGTCAGGCCGCGCAGGTAAACGGAATCCGGACGGCGTACAAACGCCTCGCGGTAACTCGGGGACTCGAAGACGAAGTTGCCGAGATTGGCGTCCGGCTGCTGCTCGAACACGAGGATTTTGTATCCCATCGCAAGTTCTCCGGAAGATTCGAGCTGTTTGATGAAATCCGGAATGTGTTTGCCGAGCGCGTTCTGTCCGATAATCAGCAGACGGTGTCGCATGAGTTCCGCAAGCGTCGAAACTCTGACGTACGGGAACCCGGCTTTGTCCAGCAGCTCCGCCGTTTTCCCCTGCGGATCGTAGAGCGCGGCGGGCGCAACGTTTGTAAAATCCATTTTGCGGACCGGGAAAATCTGAAGGTCCATCGAATCGGCGTCAAACGCCGCGCCGTCGCGGAAGACTTCCAGGTCGATTTTCGCTCCGGTGCGTTTTGCGACACGCGGAGCGGTGAAGTTCAGCGGAACTTTCTCGATGCCGCCCGGCTCCACGGTCACAGTTTTTTCTCCCTCTTCCACGGCGGAGCCACCCACGGAGAATTTCCAGCGGAGAAGCAGAGTCTGCGCCGCCGTGCGGTCGTTGATGACGACTGCGCTCTTTTCGAACGCTTCTCCGGAAGTGAACGCATGGTCCTTGTTCGTGAACTGCGCCGTTTTTCCCGCGAGGAAAACGCGGAGCGGCGCAAGTTCCCGGCGGACGACATCTGCAAGCGGAGTCGGGGCGAGAAAATCAACGAGAGGTTCGCCGAAACGCGCGGAATCCGGACGGACTCCGGGAGCTTTGACCTGCGGGTCGACACCCCAGAAGAAACGGTTGTGCCAAGGATACAATCCCCGGTCTGCAAAAAGAATCCTCAGAGTTGTGAAATCTCCCAGAGCCGAAACATCGTATCCGCGCCACGCACGGAGAACCCGGCGATAGTGCTCTGCCGACACACGAACGTAATTCGGAGGAGGGAGGGGGCTGGCGAGCTTTGCGAAAAACTCTCCTCGGATTCGCGGTCTCTTCTCCGCGCGGTAAACTCCGTCGCCGAAGAAGCGCGAAGCGTTTTCCGCGAACAGCCAGTTCTCTTTAGGTCCATCGAAATACAGAAACTGGAACGGATACGGGAAGCCGGATTCAACCACCATCAGCGGCTGCGTATGATTTGCCGACCAGATTTTCGGCCAGTCTTCCTGCTCCTGAAGCGGCGTGCCGTAGCTCTGATAATTCATGGACGTAAAGATTTTTCCGGAGTTTCCGCCGGCGTGCTGGAAGACTTCCCGCGTTGAATCCAGCGCCCGGATGGTCCGCTCCGCGGTCATCGCTTTCCGGCGGGGCGGAATCACCCTTTCCGGAAGATATTCAGTATCGTTCAGATAGTACGGATCCTGATTGCGCTGATAATGACATGTGTTGAAGTCGGTGTACCACATGATGATGCTCGTGTACTGACCGTAATGTTCAAAGAACTTCTCCACGCCTTCACGGTAGAGACTCATCTCGTCGTTGTCGTACGGCGGCAGGGGAAAGAGGTTGTAAACACCCAGCCGGTCGCATGCCCGCAGATACTCCCGCGCGTTTAAACTTGATGAGTTCATCATGATATTCGGGTTGAAGCGAACGGTGTCGAAGTTCAGGTGTTTGAGGCCGGAAACGTATTGCTCCGCCGCGCGCGGATTCGCAAATGCGGCATGTTCGAGCCTCGGATTCGTCAGCATGCGGTAACGCGTTTTCAATCCGTTCAGACGGAACTCGCCGTTTTCGACCCACGCCTCGCGGAAGCCGAACGGACGCTCCGGCAAAGAGTCCGCGGGGCTGCCGTCTACATTCAGAGAAAGAGTCTGCGTGTAAAGCTGCGGATTCTCCGCGTTCCACAGAACCGGATTTTTCCACGCTTCCGAGAACTTCACGCGCTGGCGTTTTTCTCCGTTGAGCATGAACGAATGACGGAACGTCCGTTCATCTTTTCCATTCCGGAACCGGAAAACCAGTTCCGCTTTTCCGCGGACGCCCGACGGGTTTGAAACGGTTGTGCGGAACTCCGCGCTGGACTTGCGGAACGAGGGCAGAACCAGCGTCCCGAGCAGGCGCACCGGAGAAGGATTCGCCTCCAGCCAGACGTCGTTGACTGTAATGAAATTGTCGTCCAGCGGTATCGTCCCGCGCGAGGCGCGGTCGGTAAAGACGGAGACGACGTTTTCTTTTTTCAGAAACGGCGTAATTTCAACCAGTCGTTCATTCGGGGTCGCAAGCGCGTTTTTGAAATCCTGGCGGAAGGCGTCTATCAGCTTGCCGTTGAGCATGATTTTTCCGTAATCCGCATTCAGATCTTCAAACCGCAGGAAGATGTGCTTTCCCTTCCACTCCTCCGGAACGGAAAATGTGCGCTGATACCATCCGGCGGTCACTTTCTTGTCGATTTCCTCCGTCGGAAGCGCGGAAAGCTCTCCCTCCTTTTCCACGTAACGCCGGAAAAGCGTGGAACGGCAGCTGCCCGGAACCCGACTGTAAAGCTGTTTGCCTTCTGCAGAGGGTGCGAACGTGTAATTTTCTCCGGGGAAAATCCGCCAGATTCCGTTCAGAGAGATGCGCTCCCGTGCGCCCTCGGTCCGCTTCCAGGCGTCGTTCAGACTCCAGAGTTTTTTCTCCAGCGCGGAAGAACTTTTGCGTTTCAGAGCGGCTGTTCCAAGTGCGTCCGGATCGACGGAGTGAAATTTCAATGCCGGAGCAGCTTCCGCCCCGAGAAAATTTCCCCACGGCTTGCTCAGTTCCAAAGATCCCTGCGGCACGCCGTCAAAGAAAATCTTTGCCTGTTTCCCCTCCGCTTCCACCGCAATGTTCAGCGGAAGTTTGTGATTGAACACGTACGGAGATTCCAGATTTTTCACTCCGCCGTTAATCGTCAGCTTTCCGGAAGAGCCCAGCGAGGAAATCCGAATCTCTCCGCCGGAGCTTCTGAATTCCATCAGAGGCTGAGCCGAAGAAAAACGGGAAACCGGAGCACTGAAACGGACCACAATGCGTTTCCCGTTCCGCGCGACTTTTTCCGCCGGAACAGGCGACAGGCGCATCGCTGCGCCGCCGATGGATTCCGTCAGAATTTCATCCGGGGAAAGCTGACGGTCATAGAGTTTTATCTCATCGTAATCGCCTTCTCCGACTTTCGCCTGAAAGCGGTCGCTTCCTCCGCGCCCGAGCCAGATGTTCAGCGGATCGGAAAGTTTGAAATCTGGCGCAATCCACGCGTCCCGCTGTTTGCCGGCGGCCGGTTTTCCGTTGACATAAAAAGCGACTTCCCCTTTCGCGGCATTCCAGGTGAACGCCAGATGATACCATTTCGCCGGATCAAGCTTCACCTTCGCGAACAACTGACGTTGACGCGGAGCGCAGACGGTCAGCTCAAACATCCCCTTGTCGCGGAAGTAGATCAGATAACTCTGGATTTTGCCGCCGCTCCGGGCAAAATAGAGCCAGTTGTTCCCATCGCCCTTGTCATCCGGATTCGGACGGAACCGGAAAGCGACGCTTCCCTCCGTGCACGAAAGAACCGGAAGACCGCTGATGTTGACGGCCGTCACCTGATCGTACGCATGACGCCGCACCGAAAGAGCCTTTCCGGAAACGCCGTCGACATATCCGGTCCGCCCGAAAATCCTTGCTTCGGGAAGTTTTTCGCCCGGTTTCCCGACGATTTCCGGCGTTCCGTCAAACGGAACAGTAAAACGGGCTTCCGTCCCGGCCGCAGCCAGCGGCAAAACAGCGAACAGAATTGTTTTCAGTAAAGATTTCATTTTGACTCCTTGTTTATTTTGAGTTCGAACATGCCGGAAACCGGAACGGGGAGTTTCAGCAAGCCTCCGGCAAACGCCTCTTCGCTTCCCGCAGATTCTCCACAGACGTCGAACGCGCGTCCGCGGAATCCCGAAACGGAATTCACATAAAGCGCAGGCTCCGCCGTTGCGTTGAACAGACAGCAGCGTCCCGCTTCCGGAAGTTCCACAATCTGATTTTTCCCGTAAACGGCAATCACCGTCTCACCGTCTTTATCCGCACGGATCTGCGGATAACGCGCCTCCGGCGCGAGCGGAACGAACTTGCCTTTCAGCAGAGTTTCTCGGTGACGGATCATGAAATCCAGATAGAATTTCAGCATTTTCCGGTGTGTTTCAGGCAGATTTTCAAGTTTGACCGAAATCTGCGGAACGGCAAAAAGAACCGCGAGCAGCTGACGCGCCGCATCCTCCGCGGAAGTTTCCATATGCCATTCCAGCATATCCGAATGCACCGCCGTCGCCCCGCTTGTCAGACGCAGATTGACCGAACCGACCCGGTTCGTGACCGAATCGCCCGGACAGTCCGTCACGCGGAACATGTTGCCGTACTTGCGGATTGACGGTCCGATATACGGCTGGCGGAATTCAATCAGAATATCTTTCTTGATTTTCCGCAAACGCTCCGTCATGGTAAAGAGCAGATGATCGACCGCGAGCGGAAGACTCCGGATGTCGCGTCCGGCGTAATTTTCCCTGATTGCCGGATCTTCACCATTCCACTGGAACTTGTCGATGAAATCAAATTTGAAACCGTCGATATCCCACTCGCGGAGCATCCGTTCGCAAACTCCGATCAGATACTCGCGCACCTCCGGAAAGCGCGGGTCAAGCGAACTGCATTCCAGAAAAGGAACATCGTTGATAAACTTTCCCTGAAACCGCTGAAACGCCTTGCTGTGGTAGCCGATGAACGGAAGTCCGAACCACATCACATACTTCATGCCGAGCGCATGAATCCGCGCGACGTGTCCGCGCATATCCGGAAAACGGAGCTTGGAAACTTCGCCGTCGCCCCAGAAATCGCACCCGCGCTTGTCGTCGTCCGCATACCAGCCGCCGTCGACGAGCAGACCTTTCATGCCGTACTGCACGGCAAGCGCGCACTCCTTTTCGAGTTCGTCCGCAAAAATTTTATGATGATAGGAATACCAGGTGGAATAGAACGGCTCAAACGCCGCCTCCGGCGCGGGAAGCGGACGGTTTTCGGGAAACTTTTCGAACCAGCGGGAAGCGGACTGCACGGCTTCCGCGTACGTCTGTTTCCGCCGGTCGAACCGGAGCACGACCCGGCACTGTTCCGCCGGAGACTCCGGCTGGGTGAACAGCGACGCCGAACAGCTCAGCTCGTTCGTCTCCTCGCAGACACCTGCCTTGAATTCGACTTTCCGGATCGCATCGGAAACACAGAATGTCAAACGGTTCATCCCGTCGTTCCCGAAGAGAACGAGAATCGGAGAATGTCCGGACAGACTGGACCCGACCGCTCCGCTCCAGTCGGGCGGAATCGTTCCGGCTCCCCCGAATGCCGTATGCCAGCGGTATTGAATGTCGTGCTGAGGAATGCTCCACGAAAGCGTCAGTTTCGGAAGAGGGGCTTCTCCGGCGATGGTTTTCAGCTGAAACGTGACTTCCAGCATGCCCTCTTCCGGAGATTCCGTCTCCGCGGAGAGAGTCCAGTGTTTTCTCCAGTCTCCGGCAATGGAAACCGGACCGAATTCCGTGTTGATGATGTCGCCTTTCTCCGGCGGTTCCGCGAAGAGCATCGCGGACGTTGTCAGGGCGATTGTTTCAAGCAGAAGTTTTTTCATTACCATGATCCCTTGAAAATTTTATTGTACACCGTGTCCCCAGAATTGGGAACCCCAGCTGTTAATGTTATCCACTCGTTCCTTCAGCAGAGCGACATGACCGTCTGCAAATGTATGATTGGCAGTTATCCCGGGATGACGGAAAGATATATGCGACCGACTCGAATAGGATGAAATGTTCGGGCATAAATCAAAGCCTCCGTAGTTCACAGAGCCTGTTGAATCAGCGTAAAGCATTCTCTCCGAAGGTCGTTTCAATTTTACGATCCACCCCCAAAAATAAGATGAAGTAGTTGCATCGGCAAGCCAGTTCCTGCCAATATGCACATAGCCCTGCTGAGCCGCATCATACACGCCAGTCTGTGCAGGACACGTAAAACACGGCAGATTCGGTTTCGTATACAAATGAGAGCCGGTTTCAAAATCAATCAGACCAATGGCCTGTTTCTTTACAGGCTTCTTAGCAATATATCCCCAAAGCAGAGTCTGCCACTGAACATTCGACAGATCACCTCCAAAATTCACTTTATGAGTCACCGGCAGACAGCCGCCGTTGTCGTCAGCATACAGAAACGTATATGTCCCAAGTTGTTTCTGATTCGACGCGCAGCTGATTGAACGCGCCTTGTCCCGCGCCTTGTTCAGCGCAGGAAGAAGCATGCCGGCAAGGATGGCGATGATCGCAATTACAACTAGGAGTTCTACAAGGGTGAATTTTCTGAATCTGCGTTTCAGACACTGTCCGGAGCGGAAGTTGAAAATAGAGAGTGCTGTTGATTGAAGTTCCATTGCACGACCTTCCTTTTGTTTGTTTTGTTTGTTGTTCATAAAAACTGCAATCCCTTCATTTTTTTGTATTTTATGACTTGGGTAAATTTCTGTTCCGGCTGTTTTTACAGACAGCCAGTCTTGTCGGCAGAAGTGTTATGATGTGCGGCTGCTCGCGCAGAAGCGGGCGGTTGCGCAGGTAAAAAGCGACAAAATCCTGAAGTCTGTCAACATCGAAATCAATATAGGAGTCCAGCTTCGGTGCGACCTTGAGCGCACGGATTTCACGGATGTATTTCGGATCGTTGAACATCAGACGGTAAATTTTTGATTTGTCGCGCTCCAGAAGCGGATCAAGCACAACCCACGGAGTGCCGTTCTGGTAGAAATAGGCGTCGTAATCATCTTTGTGTTCCGCATAAAAACGCGTGAGTTCACAGTCGCTTTCATAATGAATCAGGTCGCAGCGAACCTGCGGGTAACGCTCTTTTGCGATCGCATGCAGAAAAATGGAACGTTCCGCGGAATCGGAGCAGACGGTCTTGATGAAAAGGGCGATTCTTCCGAATTTGCTGCAGAGAAAATCCGCGGCAAGACGGGCGCCGCCGACATTGTCCGCGGAGATATGCAGCTCCGCTTCCTGTGCATTTTCACAGAAAAGACTGACCCGGTAGATTGACGGATTGATATCGCGTGCAATCCGGAACCAGTCGTCTCTCTGAAGCCCGGAAAAAACAACAGCGTCCGCATCCTCCAGCTCCTTTCGCAATGTGGCTGGATGACGCAGGGAATCCGTCAGAACAGTCTCATAATTTTCCAGCTGCAGCCGTTTGAATACTTTACGGGCAATCTGTTCGGAATAGAGATTGTCAATGGAAACATCCACAACGACTTTTTCATTTTCGGTACTGCTCTGGACCATATATCCGTGGATGTTGAGGAGGTGGATAACAGCGTCGCGGGTACTGGCTTTTACCTGCGGATCATTGCGCAAAATGCGAAAGAGCGTTCTCTGAGAAAATCCGCTCTGTTCCGCCAATGCTTTCAATGTTATCTTTTTCATTTTCGCCTCACCGACTCCTTCGTTTTTATAAATTATACTCCAGAATCTAAAAAAAACAAGAGGGGTAAAACGGAAAATTCTGTCAGAAAACTGACAATAAAACACATTCGGAAAACCGTTTTGTTATATTCATGCCAAAGATTCCTTTTTCAGCCTCTTCTCTTTTTCGCGTTGTCAACAACACGCCCGATCTCTTCCAGGATGCTCTGGAATACGTCAAGGAACTTCATGATTGCGGACCAGGGTTTTTTCTCCGGTTTCCAGAAGTTTGAAATCCCCCGCATCGCCGTTGCGGGAAAATTCCACTTTCCGCGACCAGCTCAAGCCGGTGCTGTGAGCGTTCCATTCGTGAAGCGGCTCCGCAAAAAGCATTGCGGCGCTCATGATTCCGATTTTTTTTCAAATCCTCCGGCAGAAACGGAACCACCGCACGGCGGAACAGATGCGCGGCGGAATCCATGGCGAAGAAAAACACCGAAGGTCTGTTGTTCTCTTTGAGAAAATAATTCCGGCAGAGCGACGGGAAAAAGTCAATAGGCGGTCCGGCTTGAAATCCGCATAAAAAATGTGACAAATGTCACTCCGGAAATCACATGAAATTCCGCAGCGGATTCGGATGACCGGTCCGGCGCCGGCGATTGAAAAAATCACGGACGCTCCGTGAAAAAGAGATTATTCCACGCCGCTCTCCCGGCAGAGCTTCCGGAAGAATTCGTGCATGAATTCCGCGCGTTCCGTTGCCGCGTTCCGTCCGGAAGCCGTCAGCATCCGTTCCGGAACGTTGCGGAGCTTGACAAGATATTCGCGGTAGGCGGAATCTTCGCGTCCATACGCTTCACCCGCGACGGCTTCCGAGGCGGGATTGTGAAGTCTGGCGCCGATCCGGCCGGCGAAATGGAAAGCGCGTCCGATACCGACCGCTCCGATGGAATCGAGCTTGTCCGCATCATAGAGAATTTTGTCGATGAGCGTTTCCGGCTGATCTTTTCCGCGATAGCGGTGACGTTTAACGGCGTTTGCGACGAGTTGAATCAGCTCTTCGTCGTCGCATCCGCATTCGCGCAGAAAGCGGATCGCTTTTCCGTATCCGGCTTGCGCATGACAGATTTTCCCGTTTGATTTCATCTCTTCCGGCCGTGCGATATCATGGAGCATCGCCGCGAGCGAAACGGCAAGGAAGGAGCGTGAATCTTCCGGTTCCAGTTCGAGTTCCGCGAGCATTTCCGCATTGCGCAGCACGCGTTCGGTATGGTCGAAATCATGGCATCCCGGCGCATCGCACAGCTCCCGCCGCACCGCTTCGCGGAGGTTGAGGCAGAGGGGATCGGAATTCTTTTGCAACATGGAATTCTTCCGGATGAAGAAAACGGTATTCGGTAAAAATAAAAGGATCAAATTTTTCCCGGCCGCGGTGTATGCGGCCGGGGAACGGGGATTACTTCTTCTCTTCCGGTTCCGCGGCGGGAGCTTCGCCCTCGTGCGTCTCCATGCTCTTCGGAAGAACGTAGGAACTCGAGTGACGGTCCTTCGGAATGACCGTGAGCCACTGGCCGTCGCCGATGTCAACGACTTTGTAACGCTTGGCGTCCTCCTCGCGGTCGTAACCGATCGTGGTGTTGCGCGGAATCTGATTGTGCTTGTCGATGATGGCGTTGCGGATGCGGCAATGCTCGCCGACGTCGACGTCGTTCAGCAGGATGCAGTTGTGAACGGTCGCGTAGCTGTGGACGAAGACCGAGTTGAAGAGAACCGAGTTCGTGACCGTGCTGCCCGAAACAATGCAGCCGTCGCAGACGATCGAGTTGATCGCCTTGCCGATACGGGGAAGCCCGAAGGTGTCGACATCCTCGTTGTGGACGAATTTTGCCGGCGGAAGGCTGAAGTGGTAGTTGTAAATCGGCCACTTGTCGTTGTAGAGATCAAGCTGCGGCTGGGTGGCGCGGAGATCCATGTTCGCTTCAAAGTAGGCTTTGAGAGTTCCGACGTCGCGCCAGTAGGGTTTCTCGCTGACCGCCTGACCGGGGATTTTGTTGGAATAGAAGTTGTAGGCGTAAAGGCGCTTGGTGCCGACGAGGCTCGGAATGATGTCCTTGCCGAAGTCGTGCGAGCTGGTCTTCTGGTTGTAGTCGTTCTTGAGAAGAGCGAGCATGTCGTTCGTATTGAAAATGTAGTTGCCCATGGAGGCGAGGGCCATGTTCTTGTCGTTCGGGAGCGGTGTGGGATCCTTCGGCTTCTCCTGGAATCCGATGATGCGCCAGTCCTTGTCGACCTGGATGATGCCGAACTGGCTCGCTTCGCTGATCGGAACCGGAATCGCGGCGACCGTCGCAATGGCGTTGTTGCAGCAGTGGAAGTCGACCATCTGGCTGACGTCCATCTTGTAGATGTGGTCTCCGCCGAAGACGGCGACGAGATCGGGTTTGAAGTCTTCGATCAGCGCCATGTTCTGGTAAATTGCATCGGCGGTTCCGCGATACCATGTGCGGTCCTGGGTCTGCATCTGCGCGGGAACCGGGATGATGAAGCTGCCGCGGACCTGGGTGGACGATATGTTCCAGCCGTTGATGATGTGTTCCATCAGACTCTGTGATTTGAACTGGGTCAGAACGAAGATGCTGTTGATTCCGCTGTTGACGAAGTTGCTGAGCACAAAGTCGATGATTCTGTATTTTCCGCCGAAGGGAACGGCGGGTTTCGCGCGCTGGTCGGTCAGAGGAGCAAGCCGGGTTCCTTCGCCGCCTGCCAGGATCATGCCAAGTACGGACGTTCTCATTTTAACCTCCTTAATAAAAGATAGTGTTGGTTTTCCCATCAGATACAATACAGATTATTTTCAAAAAAACAATCTCAATTTGCGCGGAAAACGCTCTTTTTTCGTTTTTTTTCTGTTTGAAACATGTTTTTCTCCGCTTGATATTGTCCGGGGAGCGGTTATATTGCAGAAAAACAGGAGACTGCCATGCGGAGAATCATGCTGAAAGATATCGCGGCGGAACTGGATATTTCCATTTCGCAGGTTTCGCGCGCTCTGAACCAGAAGGGGGAAGTCGCTCCGGAAATCCGTGCAAAAGTCCTCGAACTCGCCCGGAAAATGAACTACAAAAATCTCTCCGTCCGCCACAAACGCACGATCGCGGTCATCGTCAGCTGGTTTTCGGAATTCAACGACGAATTGCTCAATGAAATTCTCATCCGCACCAAACGCCGCGGATGGCGTTCTGTCGTCATCCCTTATCAGAACATCGAACTGCTCAACGATCAGTTCTTCGACGGGGCGATCATGATCTCCGGCGAATGCATCGCGATGAAATGGCACGAACGCTACAGCATCCCGCTCGTCGTCATCAACAACTTCGGGTCCGCCTTGAACCACATCTGTTCCGTATTTCCCGATGCGGACGGTGAAGTCCGTGCGGCGATGGAGCATCTGATTGCGCTCGGACACACCCGCATCGCCCGCATACGCGGCTGCAGGCCCTGGTCAACCGGAGAGGAGCTCGCGCGCGGTTTCGACGAGTTGTGCCGGATCGCGGAAGAACACGGAATCCGCGACACCGTCCGGAACTGTTTCGGAGCAACTCTGGAGGAGAAAATCGCCCAGCTCCGCTCTCTGATCGCGGAAGGGTACACCGCATTCCTCGTGGTTCTCTGCGACGAGGCGCCGATTTTGCTCGACGCCATCCGCAAGTGCGGCAGACGGGTCCCGGAAGATGTCTCTCTGGTAACCTACGAATCTCGCGGAGTCTCCGCGTTCCAGAATCCTCCGCTGACAACGCTGGAGTATGATTATGCGCGTCTTGTCTCTTCCGCCCTTCTCGAGCTTGATCATGCGATGAACGGAAAAGAGACGAAATCGCGCATCATCGTTCCCGGCAAACTGAACGTCCGCGGAAGCACGGGACCGCACGTTTCATAAACTCCGCTATTCTGAATTCTGCTTTACTCCGCATTCGGCACGATAATGACTTCGACGCCGCGTGCGCGGATCTCCTTCAGCCGTTCATGATTCTCCGGGTCAAAATCGGTGATGAGTACGTCGATATCCTCCCAGGCGGGGCCGCGCGCATAGGCTTTCCTGCGGAATTTGCTGTGATCGGCGATGAAAATGAGCTTGTCGGTGTTTTCCGCAATCCGGAAAATCATGCTTGCGGAGGGGGAATCCACATCGAGGAGCCCGCGGTCGTCAAGCGCACAGGCGGAAATGAACGCAAGGTCGGTGCGGTAGCGTGTGAAACTGCGTTCCGCCTCGGGACCGGTGATGATGTCGCTGTGCAGATCGACGCTTCCTCCGGCGAGAATGACGTCGGGGCCGCCTCCGGACGGAAAGCGGTCCGCGAGAATCCGGCAGATGGAAAGCGAGTTCACGATCAGCGTTCCGTGATCCAGATACATCCCGAGAAATGAAGTCGTCGAACCGCCGTGGATTGCGACCGCCATATCCGGTTTCACAAGTTCCGCCGCGCGTTTCGCAAGCCGCTGTTTTTCCGCAGCGAACCATTGGCCGCGCAGAAAATACGGGATGCGGATGTTCTGTTCCCGCACAGGCTGGCGGACGCCGCCGCGCACGCGCCGCACCAGATTCAGCTCCGCGAGCCGATTGAAGATGCGGCGGACGGAAACTTCGCTCAGCGGGAGAAACTCCATCGCCGCTTCCGTCGTGAGCATCTCATGGTCGTTGAGATAGGAAAGTATCTGCCGGTCGTAATCGTTTTTCATCTTTGAAATCCTCCTCTCATGCAAAATAGCACGAATGAAAAGAAATGCAAGAAGAAAAATGATTGTTCGGTCATAAAAAGTGAACGGAATGAATATTTTGATGAAAAACAGCTGCATTCCGGTTGCTTTTTATATTCCGAATGATACTTTAAAGCAAACCTTAACAAGGAGGCTTTATGCGTAAAATGATTGTGAACGGGCATCGCGGTTTTCCGGCGAAGTATCCGGAAAACACACTGATCTCTTTCGAAAAGGCAATTGAACTCGGCGTGGATGCGATCGAATACGATCTGCATCTGACCCGCGACGGCAAGCTGGTCGTCACGCACGACGATGAAGTCAGCCGCTGCAGCAACGGACACGGCGTTGTCGAGGAGATGACGTTCGACGAGCTCCGCAAGCTGGATTTCGGGTCGTGGAAAAGCCCGGAGTTCGCCGGCGAGAAGATTCCGCTCTTCTCCGAAGTTCTGGATCTCGTCGCGCGCAAGAAGCCGGGACTCTTCCAGCTGGTCGAGGTGAAGCGTCCGGATATCGAGTGTGCAAAACTCGCAATGGCGGAACTGAAACACCGCAATCTGATGGATCAGTTCTGCCTGGTCTGCTTCCACTGGAACGTTTTGACGGAGATGAAGAAACTGTATCCGGAACTGCTTCAGCACGGCGACCCGAACGAGTCGATGCTCTGGAAACCCGAATTCTTCAAGGGCATGTTCCGCGTCGGCATTCACTACGGGCAGATGTCCAAAGAGCTGACCGACTGGTTCCATTCGCAGAATGTGCTGGTCGACGCCTGGACGATCGACACGGAAGAGCTGCTCGACAAGATGATTGAGATGGGTGCGGACAGCGTCACTTCCAACGATTCGGAACAGATACTGCGTCTTCTGGAAGCGCGCGGAATGTGCTGAGGCTGAAGCATGACGCTGACGGCATTCATCCTGATTTTCGCATCGGTGATTCTTCATGCGCTCTGGCACTTCATCTGCAAGAGCGCACGTCCGGTTCCCGCATTTTACATGGTGGTTTCGGCGTCGTGCCTCTGCACGACTCTGCCGTTTGCGCTGACATCCGGGATCGACCTGACGCGTCTGCCTCCCCGCTTCTGGCTGATGCTGCTCGGCGGCGGGCTCAGCGGGATGATCTGCGACATCGGGCTTTCCCGCGCATACCGTCTTGCGGATGTCTCGCTGGCGTATCCGCTTGCGCGGGCGCTTCCGGTGATCATGACGGCATTTGTGACGGTTCTTCTCGGAATCGGCGCAACGCCGTCTCCGCTGGAACTGTTTGGAATGCTGATAATCATGTCCGGCTGTGTGCTGATGCCGATGAAGAATTTTTCCGATCTGCACTGGAAAAATTACTGGAACCGGGCTTTGCTCGGCATTCTCGTCGCGGCGGCCGGAACGACTGGCTACACGGTTTTCGACAGCGAGGGCGTGGGGCTTCTGCTGGCGAACGAGGATGTCGCGCGCTGGCATGGCGCCGCCGCATATTCGAGTTTGAGGGAATCGGTTCTGCTGCTGACTCTTTCCGGATATGTCTTTGCCGTTCCGCACGAGCGGGCGAGAGTGACGAGGGAGTTGTTTTGTCATCCGCATCCGTATTTTGCCGGAATCGGCGCGGCGCTTGCGTATCTGCTGATCCTGATTGCGATGGGGTTTGTGACGAACGTCTGTTTTGTCCAGGCGTTCCGGCAGATGAGTCTTCCGGTCGGAGTGCTGCTCGGAATGTTTTTCCTGCGCGAGAAATGTTCCGCCGCGAAGCTGACGGGGGTTGGCCTGATTGTCTGCGGTCTGATCCTGACCGTCCTGTAACCGGCGGGGCGGAGGATGTGTGTGTTGAGATCGGCGTCCAAGTTTCCGGGAACCGGTCTCTTTTTTCTTCCGCCGCGGGAAAAAGCTCTCGCCGGACCGGGAATGCGGAAAGAGGCGCCTCCGGATAAAGATAAAAAAACAGGATAATAAATAAAAGAGAGCTTGACTTTTTGAAAAACCTATAATATAGTATCCACAGAATAAAAAGTATTGAACAATAAAACAACCCTTCGGAAGAGGTGTGTTATGGGCAAGATTGAATATTTGACAGGACCTTTGAGCTACTTGAGTTTCAACGACATCTTTGTTCTGCTCGCAACAGGAGATGGCAGCAGAGGTGGATATGTTTCGCTTACCGGCAGTGGTTATACCGATTCTAAAACTGCTGCTGTTGCCGGTGCAAACAATTCAAAGATTGTAATCGGGGCAAATTTTCAGTCGGTCGATAATATTTCCAGCGTAAACTATATCGTGAATCATACGACGTCCGCGTTGAAGTTTACGGGAAATGGTTCCGTAAACTTTACGGCTCAGACGGGTTCCACGACTCTTGGAAAAAATTCTGCACTTACGGACTCCAAGATTTGCTTGAGTGCAAAAAACTCTCTTGGCGGCGATGTCGTGGCCAGTTACTTTACTGGTTATGATCGTTCCGCTTATACAATTTGGGCAACCGATATCCTGACGGTTGACAGTGATCTTTCGGCCGTCTTGAAGGCGACAGCTTCTACTTCTGTAGACAAAGTGTATAATGATGACAACGTAACTTTTAAGGGCAATACAAAAGGCCATACCGCCAACGCCGCGGCATTGAAAGCCTCGACAATCCAACTGGAAAAGAACTTTACCGGGAATTTAACAGCCTCCGCTTCATTTTTTGCAAAAAACAGCGATATTGAAAATGTTAAAGCAACGGAGATTTCCGGCAATACTGCAATGGCTTCCGGATTTTTTGCTGATTCCATGACGGTTGTCGGGCAGTTCGGGAAAAAGAATGCCTCCGGAAGAACCGGAACAATTTCGGCAACTCTTACAGCAACTTTGGATGCATCGAACAATGCGGATGGCTCCAATGGTTCGTTGACAAACAATACTCTTGGCGCATACGGTCTTAATATCACCAATGATTTGAATTTGACTACGATTGATGCAGTTATCTCTGCGGGAATGGACAGCGTAATTCTCAAAACCGCGGGAACTCAGGATAAGACCATGGTCAATGCTTCCGGAAACACCGTGGAAACAATCGGCATTAAAGCCGGGAACATCACCGCCGGGACATTTGACGCTCAAATCAGAGCTGAATCGCGCAATAAAACAATATCCTATTCCGGTGCTCCAAACACTCAGTGGGGAACTCCGAAATATCGCGGGTATTCTCTGAACACGAATTTGATGGCCGGGCTTTATGCAACCAATATTTCCGTGACGTCCGGAATTATGAAAGGAACGATTAAAGTTATTTCTGTAAATGACAGAATTACAGATCGCACCTTCTGTTCCGATATCTATGGTGTTTATGCCGGCGACAAGCTCTCCATTGCAAATGGGCGCATGGATTCCAATATCTCCATCTCTGTCTCCGGAGGAACTGGAGTTTATCAGGTCGTCGGCGTTAAGACCAAAACATTTGATGTCGGAGTCTTCAACGGAACGTTGACGATCAACAATGAAAATGGTGACGTTGTTGAATACAATGTCGGTATTTGGGCGGATTCGTTTGCATCAACTTCGCCGATTAACATTAGCGGTGTAATTGACTTTGCCAATTCTTCTTATAATGTTGGCATTATGAGCAGTTCCACGCTGAATTTGACCATTTCCGGAAAAATCAATGCCGGAGGCGGGTATGCTGTTTTCTCCGGCACCCGCTCAAGGGATTCCATTTCCCGTCCCGGATCGAATAATAATGACAACATCACGATTATCCGGGATGCCCGTGTTGTTGGTGAAATTTACCTTACAAACGGGGAAGATACCGTTACCATTGACAATACCGCATCTGTCAATGGCAAGATTTCTTCTTCCTTCGGAACGCTGAATCTGGAACTTCTGCTGACGGAAAAAGTTAATTCGGATTTTACTCTTAAGAATTCAAATCTGATACCCGGGGATAATACGATCATTCAGATCAACTTGAACAGAGCAGTTGAGGGAACATACAATTTGATTGAAGGGATTGATTTCTCCAGCTGGATTCAGACGGGAACGGGGATAACCTTCCGCTTCGCCGGAGGAAAACAAACGATTTCTTTTGATAACGCTCAGACGGAAAAAGCATTTGAAATTAAAACGGACGCAGGAACCGTAAAAGCTTCGGTTTCCATCAAGAACAGCAATTTGGTCGTTGAGATCACAGAAGTTACGAATAATTACGCGGGAAATTATGATATTGACTGTCAGGAAACCATATTTGATGCCGCGTCGAAGACTTGGTCTCTCTCTTGGAACTCCAAAGACGAGTCCGCGTGGAATCCTGAGGCCGTTTATGAGCTGGAGTACCGGATTAAAAATGAAGACGGTTCTTATGCAACGAACTGGATCCGTCAAACTTTAAGCAAGAATACGAATTCCTATCTTGTAAAAGACGGAGAAAAAGGACAGACTGTTGAATGGCAAATCCGCGTTAATGACAGCAATGGCGGTTATTACGGTGCATGGGCAACAGATTCCGGGAGTGATGCGGGCAGCGAGCAGACCAGACAGCCGCTTGGAATCAAGTCTACCGCATTCATTAATCAAAATGGAGTCAGCGGTGGTGCAACTTCGGCAATCATGTGTTTGCAGTGGACTCCTGAAGAGGCAACTCCTTTCTATGGCTTGAAGAATTATGTTGTCGAGTACTTCTCTTTGGAGAGTACTGAGAATCGCCTGTCGCAGGAAGAACTTGCCACCAATTGGGATGCTCTTACCGAGAATGCAACGGTTTATGTTAGAACGACAACCGATACGGAGCTTTATGTTGCCGGTCTTGTCAACACCAAAAACTACTACTGGCGTGTCAAAGAGGTCGATGACAAAGGTCAGGAAAGCGGCTGGACGATTGGCGCCTCCTTCGGTGTTGAAACAACCGATAAAGAGGGACCGGATTTCTCAAATCCCGGATTAACCTTGAAGCAAAACTACGTAGCTGGGGCGGACGGGCAAGTTGTTCGGACTATTACGATTACATGGTTGAATTCTGCAAAGGATTCCAGCGGAGTTCATTTCTACACCATTACCTGTAAAGAAAATCCGCTGTATTCGAAAATCTTCTATGTGGATGCAAACAATCCGCAGGAAAGCTTTACTTATACATTTGATGTCTCAGAGGTTGGTTCAGATTATAACTTTACGCTCTCTGCGACTGATTATGTCGGTAACAAATCGGACAATATTGAATTCTCCGCTAAGAGAGATGCTGTAAATCCGAGAGTTGAGTCTTCGAAAGGAGATTATCTTTACGATGTTACATACATTCCCGGGAATGCAAAGGAAGGCGAGCCAATTCACACGATTCAGATTTCGTTTACGATAAAGGCTTTCGATGATGAGTCCGGTTTGAACCTGAGTGCATTCAAACTCATGTACGGGACCAGTTCAACGTCAACGGAAGGTTATACCACTATTTCCGGTGACAGCCTGCAAAAAATTGACAATAAAGACGGGACATATACGCTCGTTGCGAGTGTAAAAAATGACCGCTACTACTCTTCAGGTGGTGGTTTAGATGCTTACTACTGGGTCGTTTCTGTTGTGGACAATGCGGGAAATTCTTATACAACGGATATTGCCGGCGCTCGTACTGATTGGAATGATCCAGTTTTCGATGAAAGCTGCATCAAACGGGATGTTGATTATAAAACAGACGCAGACGGGAAAGTCTACAGGATTCTTTCGTTTACATGGACTCCGGCGGATGACGGCGATGGCAGCGGCGTCGCATACTATATCTTTACAATGAAAGGTATAGATTATACCGGAACAAGTTTTAACGAGACCGTTTACATTAAAGCAGACAGTTCCGACATTTACAGCTATACCTTCAAGAATAGTGACGGCAACATTAAGTTGAGCACCAGCACTTTGTATGAATGGAGCCTTGCCGCTGTTGATAAAGCGGGTAACCAGACTTTGCTTTCTCTTGATCTTGCAGAAGATGTGACGCCTCCGGAATTTCCAGAAGTGCCGCTCAAGACTCCGGAAATCAGTTATATTCCGGGGTCTGCGGAGATGAACATTACCATTGAATGGGATGCCGCCACCGATGAAGATTCCGGTATTGCAAAATATGAGGTGTACTACAAGCTCGCCAATGGAGAATGGAGTTCGCTTCCTGATGCAACGATTACGATTACAGCGGACAATCGCAACGAACCTTCTTACAAATGCACATTCTATGGTCTTTCCGGATGGTACAACCAGAGCTACGAGTATAAAATTGTCGCGTACGATAAAGCCGGACTTTACTCAAGCATCACTGGAACTTTTATCGGCGATACAACGGCGCCGATCTTTACCTCGACAAATAGTGGAGTTACCGCAGAAAACTTTATTGACGGCAATACGGAAAATGTAAAAGTTTCCTTCAAATGGTTCACTGCGTATGATGATACCACAGTCGTTTCTTCCGGGGTGGAAGGGTATTATATCTACTACAGTACCGGAACAGAGCTGACGAATGCAACAAAGTCAACGCTGTTTACTGGTACGAGCGCAGAACTTTACAAACTTGCGGATGGCATAAAAGACGGAGTTTACAACTACTGGATTGCTGCGGTCGACTATGCCGGAAACGAAACTGTTATTGATGGTTCCAGCCAGTTTACAGTAGACACAACTGCTCCGACAGGAAGCTTTGGTTCACTAGATTCGGAATTGACGATTGCATGGGAGATTGTGGATGATCCGCGCGGTTCGAACTATGTACAGGTAAGACAGCCCCTGACCATTGATCTTACACTGACAATTAATGGTGAGTTCACAGACCCGACGGGGGTGTACTATGAGGTTTCCTTCTATACTTCAGAGACTTGCAAAGAAGACTCCCTGGTTTTCGTAAGTCCGGAATTTGCTGCATCTACAACTTACTCTTTGACATCCAGCAACAATCTGATAGCTTATCTTGCCAAGTATGCAGATGCTCTCAAGCGGGATGACACACGTCCCAGAAATTCGCTCCCGACTATTTATTGGAAGGTGCGGGCTGTTGATGGTCAAGGACATTATGGTGATTATTCTCAAGCAACGGGCAGCTTCCAGTTCTTTGATGAAGATTTCAATCGTCCGACCAACGACTATTATGCTCCGAATGCACCGAAGCTCAAAGCAGTTCGCGCAGTCACGGAAGACGATCTCTCCAGAGAAGAGTTCAGCGGCCTGACCGATGCACAGAAAGCCGCGTACAAACAGTACATAAAGGATTATCCGGGTTCTCTCTATCTCATTGAGTGGGATCCGGTCTATGACGCGTACGGTATCAAGAGCTACAAGATCTATATGAGCAACGGCAAGGAAACCACGGCTTTCGATACCTTTGAAGACGGTGATATGCTGACCTATATTTCCGCAGGCAAGGTCCTTGCGGGACTCTACGGTTCTGCTCCTGCCGGTAAATGGACCTTCTGGGTCAGCGCAGTTGATGGTTCCGGTCTGGAGAGCAAAACTAGCGATAAGCTCACTTACACATATTTCCCTGAAGTTACGAGCTTGACTGGTCTCTTCTCCGACAACCTGTATGGAGTGATTCAGTATGAAAATGAGATCGTTACGCTTCACAACCAGAATGAGACAAAAATGCTCGGAATACTCCCGATGTCGCAATGGACCATGCTGTGCGCAGGTGATTTTTACGGCGATGGCAGGGATGGCATCCTCTGGATGGAAAATGCTACCGGCAACATTTACGTGCATAATGATTTGACAACTGTTGACGAAGTCGTTGGTAAGAAGAATCTGCTCGGTACTGTTGCTGACGGTTATGAAGTTCGGGCCGCAGGCGATTTCTTCGGAACCGGTTTCGATGGGGCTTTGCTGCTCAGTCCGGCATTCGGAGATTCGACGGTATCGCTGAATTACGGTCTGGCGACCTGGTCCCGTGAACAGGATGGTTCAACCACTCCCGGCTGGCTTGGCGCATTGGTCAATACCTGGGAAGAATCCGGGGCTCTCAACTCCCTCAAGGGAGATTTTCAGAACCTGACCGGCGATGAGCGCAACAAGGTCATCAACGCCAATAACTACCGGTATGAACTCGTCGGCGTCGGGGATTTCAACGGTGACGGAATCGATGACGTCATGCTCCGGAACACCATGCCCGGCACGGTCAACGGCGAAACCATCACCGGCGCCGGTGATGTATTCGTCTTCCTGACCGACACCCGAGAAAACGTGATCGCCGGAAACCGTCCGGCGGAGGGGATCGTTTACACCGGTTGTGTCACTGGCGGGTGGAACGTTATTGGTATCGGGGATTTCACCGGCGATGGGGTCGACGATGTCCTAGTGTCGAATGGTATCGTTCTTGCCGGATGGCAAATCTCGAACGGCCAACGCACGGGGGATTTGTTGTTCGGCTCGCTGGCCGACGGATGGAAGTTCGCCGGTGTTGGAGATTTCGACACCGATGGAACCGATGACATTCTGCTCGCTGATCCGGACAACAATCTGGCTGCATGGAAAGTAAAGGACGGCAAAGCGGTCGGAATAATTACGATCGTATAAAGTCGCAAATAAGCAGAAAACAGAAAAGACGTGTGGAACGTCTGAGAAGAGTTTTTTCCCAAATGGTTCCTCCGTCTTTTCATGAATGTATTTCACGATAATATCAAGCTCCCACGCTTGAGAACAGAACGATATCTGATAAGACCGATGAGAAGAAAAAAACCGACAAGTCTTCCGGAGTTGCTGTTGTCTCCGCTTCTTCCATGGCGCATTTTATATGCCAATCGGGAACTGGCGGGGACTTTAGCATTTCGAACTTGGGAAAGCCATTACAAAGGGAGCCTGTTCAATTTTCTGTGGGCTCTTCTGACGCCGTTGTTTCTGTTGATGGTATATTACCTTGCATTCGGATTGATTCTGAATTTGCGCGGTCATGCAGACAATGCAGGAGCTCCTTATGCGTTGACGATGTTTTGCGGGATGGCGGTTTATAACATTTTTTCCGTAAGCGTTTCTGCCGCCTGTTATTCCGTTGTTTCCCAGCCGGGATATGTAAAAAAAGCTCTGTTCGATCTGGAAGTCATACCCTTTTCATCATTCGGAAGCAGTCTGATTTCCGGCGGAATCTGGCTGGCGGTCGCAATGGCGGCAGGTCTTATTTCCGGCAGAACCGGGCTGCAGGGTCTGTGGCTGCCGATTCTGCTACCGGCATATATGCTGTTTTGTTGCGGATGTGTTTTTCTGGTAGCCGCTGGAAGCGTATTTCTGCGCGATCTGCCGATGTTGGTACAACTGTTGCTGCAGGGGTTGTTCTTCCTCTGCCCAATCATTTATCCTGTCGAAATAGTTCCGGCGGCTTATCAGGGTTGGATCCGGCTCAACCCGTTGTCATGGTATGTGGAAAGCATCCGCGGGGTTATTTTGAACGTCGATGGAGTTCTGGTCTGGCCGGCGTTGCTGAAATTGTACTTGGCCGGCGGCATATTCTTCCTGCTGGGATTTCTCTTTTTCGCCAAAACCAAACGGGGATTTGCCGATGTGTTGTGAAAACATTCTCGCAGAAGTCTGCAACGTCTGCAAGAATTATCAGATTTACTCCACGCCCGCCCGACGGCTGCTGCAAACACTTTGCATGGGACGAAAACAGTTTTATTCCACCTTCAAGGCACTGGAACAGATATCATTTACCGTAAAACGCGGAGAATGTCTGGGGATCATCGGACGCAACGGTGCCGGGAAAAGCACATTGCTCCAGCTCCTCTGCGGTACACTGGAGCCGACATGCGGAGAAATCGTCCTTCACGGGAAAATCAGCGCCCTGCTTGAACTCGGTTTCGGTTTCAATCCGGATTTCACCGGCCGGGACAACATCTTTCTGGCCGGATTGATGCATGGACTGTCACGAGAACAGATTGCCGAACGTCAGGAAGAGATTATTCGCTTTGCCGAGATCGGTGAGTTCATCGATCAGCCGGTAAAACAGTATTCCAGCGGCATGTTCGTCCGTCTGGCCTTTGCCGTGGCGGCATATGCCGAATCGGAAATCCTGTTGATTGATGAGGCTCTGGCTGTAGGGGATATCTTCTTTCAGCAGAAGTGTTACCGTTATCTGGAAGAACAGCGTGCCCGGAAAGCGGTGATTCTGGTTTCACATGATCTGAATGCCGTCGCCTCCCTCTGCAGCCGGATCATCGTTCTGGACAAAGGACGGGTTATATTTGCGGGGGCGGTGAACGAGGGAATCGAATGTTATACCCATTTGCTTTATCCCGGCAAAGTCTCCGCTGTCGCAAAGAAGATTCCGCCGGAAATGCATCCAGTTCCGCCGGAAAAATGCACCGGAGACGGCGGCAGAATCACCGGTTGCAGAATTTTGGTCAATCAAGTTCCATCCAATATCTGCAAACCCGGAGATATATTTGAAATTATTGCTTTCTTTGCCTTGAACAGGGTATGCGAAAATCCAATCATTGGATTTTTCTTCTGTGATAAATTCGGCCGGCGTGTTTTCGGTAATTGCCGCCAGCTACCGCATGGCCTGACGCCGGGAAATGGTCGGTTTTCTTTCGTCATCCGTTGGCCGGAAGTGGCGCCGCAGGAATATACGCTGACCTTGGGGATCGGGGACGGCCGGGATATCATGGCGCAGAAAGTATGTTGTTGGGCGACCGATTTTTATGCGGTAAGTTCCATTATGCGGCTCGGAATCGTCCACGGGGTATTCAATGTGGAAATGAATCATTTTGAGATAAGGGAAGTAAAATGATGTTGGCAAAGTACAGGAGAGTTGCGGTAATTACCCGAACGAAAGACAGAAGAATTCTGCTGAGGCGTGCATTGGAAAGCGTCTGCGGCCAAACCTTTCAGGATTTCATGTGGGTTGTCGTGAATGACGGAGGCAACCGTGAGGAAGTCGATCGGATCGTGGAGGAGGCGAGAAAAAGAAATTGTGAGACAGTTGTCGTACATCATGAAAAAAGTCTCGGCATGGAAGCCGCATCCAACGCCGGAATTGCGGCCGGAGATTCCGAATATATCGTAATTCATGATGACGACGACAGCTGGGAACCGGCGTTTCTCGAAAAGACGGTTGCCTTTCTGGATTCGGAACGGCTGTTCGACGGGGTCATTACCCATACGTTGCTGGTGAATGAAACGATCAGGGACAATGTCCCGCATACGACATCCTGCTATGGCTTCAACACCTGGTTGAAGTCTGTCTATCTGATGGAAATTCTTATGGTCAACTCTTTCCCGCCGATCTCGTTCCTGTATCGGCGTAGTGCTTACAACGAAGTCGGCAAATATGATGAGAGTTTGCCGGTGCTCGGCGACTGGGATTTCAATATCCGTTTTCTGGAAAAATACGATATTGGAGTCATTCCGGAACAGCTTGCCCACTATCATCATCGAGATACGATTGCCGATCCGCATGATGCATACGGCAATACGGTGAATGCCGGACTCAACAGTCATGTCAAATATGATGCCATTCTGCGTAATCGCTATTTTCGGGAACAGGCTTCCGGGAAATCGCCCGGTCCGATCGGTCTGTTGGCGAACTTTGCCGTGATGTTGAACTGGCAGAACCGTAAAATCGACCGGATCAGCAGTTTCTCCCTGGTAAGAGGCTCCAATTGGGTGATTGATTACATGCTGGAAAAGTTTGCTTGGTGCCGGAGTCTGAAAAAGCTGATCAAGGGAATTGGAGGTCGGAAATAATGACTGCAGCCCCCTTAACAAAACTCACCGCTTCTTTATTTGAACTGTCGCCTTTCGCTCAGCGAGCGGAGAATATATGTTCTATGGTCAATTTCTTTCCGCTTGCGGAACGGTTGATGAACAGACTGGAGAATATTTCAAAAATCGTTGAAATCGGCGCAGAAAACGGTTATAATACAAGAGCCCTGCTGAATTATGCGGCAAAGCGCCATATTCTTCTGGATACAGTCGATCCGTTTCTGCCGGAAAATGCGAAGCTGCTGCTTCAATCACCACAATTCAGATTCCATCAGACCGTTTCCGGGGAGTATCTGTCCGGAAACGACAGGTATCATGTCATATTCATGGATGGTGACCATAATTACGAAACCGTATTGATGGATCTGGAAACCATTGACCGGAAGAGGAAACAGAACTGCATTAAAGTGATTTTCCTGCATGATGTTTGCTGGCCGTGGGCATATCGGGATATTTATTATGGGCCGGAACGGATAAAGGCTCCGCATCCCTACGACTATAATATCCGGGTTTCACCATATGAAGAAGAACGGTCCGAACAGGGCTTGTCTTCCGGTAATTACGCCACCGCACTTGCCGAAGGAGGTGAAAACAACGGAGTTTTATGTGCCGTTGAAAACTTCCTGAAAACAACCGGCTCCAGATGGCGTTTCAAGAGTTTTCCGGTTTTATACGGGATCGGCGTATTGTATGATGTTGAAAACTTCTCACAGAAAGAACTGAACGCATTTGAAGCAGAGCTGCATCAGCAGCTCAGTTCCAGAGAATTGATGTCAGTATTGGAATTGAACCGGGTTGAAAATCTTTGCAAGATCGAAGCACTTCGTCTGGATATTGTTCGTGCTGGTGAAGTGTGGAAGCAGGATCAATCTTATATCACAACGCTAGAGCTGGAAAAAGACAGATGGCAAAGCAAGTGCAACAAACTGGAAAAAAACAGGCTGGAACTAGAAGGAGAATTATGGAACAGCCGTCAGAAGATCCGGCGTTTGCTGATTCGGACTCCGGACATATTCTGGCGTTGGCACGGTGGAAAATGGAACTGTCTGTTGCCCTACGGAGTGCGAAACCGTTGCCGTTTACATAAAATTGCGGAGTTATTGCATACATCGGAAATTCGTGTCTTTTCAATCGATGTTTTCGATACCCTGCTTTTGCGGGAATGTAAAAGTGAAATTGCACGTTTCCGGGAAATTGCGAAGCTGGTTCATCTGGCATTCCCGGAGATCAGCAGCAGAAATTTCTTTCAGGCTAGAGTGTTGGCTCACCATTTGGCCTATCAGCTCACCAAACCGGTTCAAGGCTGTCGGGAAGTTGCTTTTGGTTCCATTTATCGTTTGATTGGCGCAATTCTGCAAGAGTATGATGCCATCAGGCTGGCGACTATGCAAGAAATAGAGCTTTCGTATGAAACCAGTCATCTGCGTCTAAATCCGAATATCCGCAAATTGCTTGAAATTGCCCACATGCGGAATATCCGAATCATTGCTGTCAGCGATATGTATTTGAATTGCGATGCTTTGGCTCAGATCATCAATAATTTTCTGCCGCCCGGCATGCTAAATGAAATATACAGCAGTGCTGATTTCGGGATCAGTAAGGTTTCCGGTTTGCTTTGGGATGAGGTTTTACGACGGGAACAGGTTTCCCCGCAGGAAATTCTGCATCTTGGTGACAATCCTGTCGCAGATTTTGAAATGCCTTACATCCGTTGCGGAATTACATCTGTATTGCTGTTGCGCTCTGCGCTGTACAACCGATATATCCGATGGAGAAATCGGCGAAATATTAACCAATTGCAAAAGGAGAGAATATACAATGGCGTACGATAAGAGTTTCTATGAAGAACAGTGTCTGGGAAGTTTGAATTCTGCCAGACAGATTGTTCCATTTCTGCTTGAACAATTCAACCTTGAAAGTGTCGTCGATCTCGGCTGCGGTCTTGGAACCTGGCTTTCCTGCTTTATTGCCAACGGAGTATCTGATGTTGTCGGCTATGACGGCGATTACGTGCCCCAGGATTACCTGCAGATTCCGGCAGAATATTTTCATGCTGCAGATCTTACGGGAGAGATTGATTTCACCGGGCGGTATTCCCTGGCTATGAGTCTTGAGGTTGCAGAACATATTGCTCCAGAGAAAGCGGGAGACTTCGTTCGAAAATTGACTTCCCTCTCCGAACTTGTTTTGTTCTCCAGTGCATTTCCCTATCAGGGAGGAACCGGACATGTCAATGAAAATTATCCGGAGTATTGGGCATTGCTTTTTTGGAAAGAAGGATACATCCCGTTGGATATTTTGCGGGATCGCTTTTGGTTTGACGGAAAAATATGCCCTTGGTATCGGCAAAATATTCTATTGTTCGTCAACGAAAAAGTCTATCAAGCGAAGTACTCTCATTTACCTCACGCAGTAGGCAAGCCGCTGACGAAAATACATCCCGAAATGTATTTGTGGAGTTGCGTCCGCTCCCGTGATCACCATTTGCCGCCGGAACTTTTTGAAGAAGACAAACCCGCCTTCTATGCTCTGCTGGACTCTTGGTGTTGCCGACAGAAAAATCCACCTGATTCTGTCCGGTATTATGGTGATGAATACAACATTGAGTACAGCCGGATGGTCTGGTGGCAGAAACTTAAGTTGAAAAGTAAGTACTATTGGCGGAAATGGAAGGAACAGCGATGAGCACCGTCCACTCAAAATACGAAACGGGACAGTTGCTTGGAAGCATTCTGTTTGAATTTTGTTGCCGTCTGCATTGGAGTTCCTCGTTGTACGACAAAAAGGACGATGCTCTTCTTTTCATGTCGCGGGGAGGGTTGCGCCTGAAATTTCTGTATGAATTATTTTTGAAAGTCAATGGGTTGCAAGCTGCTGTTTCTTGCCATCCGCTTTGGATCTCGCGCTTCGCCGCCCTGAAAATGATTTTTGAAGAAAATCCTGAGCTGGTAGTTTCATGCCTTGTCCGGGAATTCAGTTATACCGACTGCGGAAGGCTTGCGCAGGCGTTGCTGCCGGAGCAACTGTATCCAGACAAGATGGATTTGTTAAGTTCATTGCCTGGAACCCTGGCGGAAGCCCCGGTAGACCGGACAAATGTTTTCAATTTATATTATGACAGTTGCTCCTATTCCCGTACTCTTCGCAAACACTTTGCTGAACAGCATGAACTTGGGCATGATTACCTGAACGGAAAGTTTAGCGCTTTTGAGAATCTGCATGTTGTCGATACGGGCTGGTTTGGCTCAATTCTGGGAGCTTTACAAACCGGTTGTCGGAATTGGAACTGGGATGCGTTGTATTTCGGGCGTTGGAATTATCGAGCTGAGGCACCCTGGTATTTCGGTGATGTGATTGGGCTGTTTATTGATGCGGAAGGGTTTTCCACCTTCGGTTTGAATAATATCCTGCTGGAGTATCACCATTTGCTGGAAGGAGTGCTTGAACCACAGTTGCCCAGCGTTGAATATTTTACCGGGAACGGCAAAAATAATGCAGCAACAGATGACTGGCTGGAACGAGTGGCCGGAACTGAAAAAGAAGAAATTTGGCAGGGCGTCAAGGATTATTTCCAAACTAGGCACTCTTTGAAATTGAGTGCGGTTCTGAAAGAATCCTCCTGTTCCTTGAATCTTCTGAAACGTCTGATTCGTTATCCGCGCCCGGCCGAAGTCGACTGCCTGCTGGTCCCGGATCGCAGTGCTGACTTTGGAAAAAACGAGTCAACAGCGGTAATTTCTTCAATTGTCCCCGGCAGTAGAAATTATTGGCGGACAGTCAACAGGTCACTGTGGGGAGCAGGAACAATTGCCGCTTCCGGTAAATATTTCATCCGTAGTCGTCAATTAATCTGGCAGATTTTGCGCAAATACGGAAAAATCAAAAGTGCGGTATGACCATGTCAAGAAATAAGACGGTACAAGTATTGCTTTCCGTGAAAAATGGGGGCGATTATCTGCGGATTTTCCTGGAGTCGTTGAAACGGCAGTCATATTCGGATTTTACTGTTTTGGCACGTGACGACGGTTCCGTGGATCACTCGGAAAAACTTCTAACACATTATGATTTTATTCGCATGCATCCTTCTAGTGGAGAACCTCTAGGTGTTGTGAAGTCCTACGGGCTTTTGTTGAGGGACGCATCTCCCGGTTATCTGATGTTTGCCGATCAAGATGATATCTGGTTACCTGACAAAATTGCTGTTGCAATGAAACGAATCTGGGAAGCCGAGGAACTATATAAAGTTTCCACTCCGTTGCTACTTCATTCGGATTTACATGTCTGCGACTCATCTGGAAAACGGTTGGCAGATTCATTGATGCAATATCAGCATTTATCTCCTCAATGGAGTACGCTTCCGGAGCTGATCATACAAAACCATATTACCGCTTGTACAATGATAATAAATGAGGCTTTGAGAAAAATAATTCGTTTCCCGTTTCCGGAGGCTGCGATCTGCCATGACTGGTACTTGGCTTTACTGGCTTCTGTAACAGGTAAAATCGTTTTTATGAATGATTGCCAAATTGATTATCGAAAACATGATAATAATGTATTCGGCCCGCAGCACTATTCTGTTGGAGCTTGTTTTAGAATGATGAAGCAGGGAAGATATAAAATGAAATATCGTTTACGTCTAACACAACAACAAGCGATGGCATTTTTGCAACAGTATGGCGATCTCTTCTCATCTTCCAATATTGAAATTTTGACTTCTTGGGGGAGGATTGATCAACAAAGCAAATTTGAAAAAATAGCTTCCTGCTGGAAATATTGCTTTAAGAAAAATACTTGGTTGCGAACACTGGGGATGTGGTGGGCGTTATGAATTTTATTGAATTTCAGAAAACCACGTCCTTCGGACACTACCGAAGTCCGATACGCAGCGGAGAATGAACAATGAGATTATTTATGTCCAGTACAATAAAAGGAGAAGAAAAATGAAACCGCTGATCGGCATTGCTCCGCTGTTCGACGACGAAAAAAAGAACATCTGGATGCTTCCCGACTACATGAATGCAATCCGCCATGCCGGCGGAGTTCCCGTTATTCTGCCGCTGGGCGGTTCCCCGGAAGACATGTGCGCGGCGGTATCCGTCTGTTCCGGGTTCCTCTTGACGGGCGGACAGGACGTCGACCCGAAAATCTACGGCGAAAAGCCGCTTCCGCAATGCGGCACGCCGAACGAAACCCGCGATCAGACCGATTATCTGATTTTATGTTATGCAATGGAGCACAATGTGCCGCTGCTGGGAATCTGCCGCGGAATTCAGCTTATCAACGCGGGGCTCGGCGGGACGCTCTGGCAGGATCTGCGGTCGCAGACCGGAACAAAAATCATGCACAGGCAGCCGCCTCCGCGCGACGTTCCCGCGCATGACGTCGAAATTGTTCCGGGATCGCCGCTGCATGAACTGCTGAAAACGGAAAAGCTTGCTGTCAACAGCTTTCATCATCAGGGCGTCAAAACCGTCGCGCCGGGTGTGACCGTCATGGCGGTGGCGGAGGACGGGCTTGCGGAAGCGATTGCGGTGAACGGCAAAGATTTCATCTGGGGCGTTCAGTGGCATCCGGAGCACATGTTTTTCAGAGACGGCTGCGAAATGGCGCTGTTCCGGGAGCTTGTCCGGCGGTCAGCTGCCGCGAAGTGATGGATCCAGCGCGTCGCGAAGAGCGTCGCCGAGGATGTTCAGACAGAGAACCAGAATGAACATAAAACCTGTTGCGGCGCCGACTTCCCACCAGACGCCGCGCCAGAGACGTTCCTGTCCGTCGGCGATCATCACGCCCCAGCTGGGTTCGAACTGAACGCCGAGTCCGAGATAGCTCACAATGACTTCCGTCATGATCGCGAACGCGAACTGCATGGTGAAATAGATGATGACGAGGTGCATCAGATTCGGCAGGACGTGGCGGAAAATGATGGAAAAGGAGGAGGCTCCGAGCGTGCGCGCCGCCTGAACGTACTGCGCATCGCGGATGCGCATCGCCTCCGCACGGACCACGCGGCAGAGCGAAACCCAGCCGGTCAGACCGATTCCCAGATAGACCGCTAGCATGCCTGGCTCGGTTCCGAGCAGGGCCGCGACCGAATCAAAAACGCTTTTCAGGGAAGGTGCGAGGAATCCTTTTGAAACAAGAAGGGCGAATGCAAGAATGAACAGCAGCGATGGCATCGCAGCGAAGGTGCTGTAGATCCAGACGACCAGATCGTCGGCTGTTCCCCCGAAGTATCCCGCGCAGACTCCGAGCGCAACGCCGAACAGAGTCGCGATGCAGGAGGCGACGAGTCCGACTTTGACAGCGGTCCTGGTGGCGAAGACCGCGCGGGTCAGGACGTCGCGTCCGAGGTAATCCGTTCCGAGCCAGTGCGCGGAGGATGGCGGGCGGTTGCGTGCGTTTTCATCGCGGAGCTGATAGACGGGTTCTGAGTGCGTGCGCGAGCAGTAGACGGCGTATCCTTCCGCGAAAACGGCGATTCCGAGGTAGCAGAGTGTGACGATCAGGGAGATCAGCGCCAGTTTCCGGGCGCAAAGCCGCCGCAGCACGCTGCGTTGCGGCGGCAGAAGCCTGGAAGCGTGGGAATCAGGCATTCGTGTTCTCCCTGCGGCGTCGCATGAGGTGAACCTGAAGAAGCGCGAGTTCGGACGGAGTGACTCCGTCGATTCGTCCCGCCTGGGCAAGGCTGGTCGGGCGCGTTTTGATGAGTTTCATGCGCGATTCGTTGCGGAGCCCCTTGATGGACTCGTAGTCGAAATCCTCGGGGATGCGCCACGCTTCGAGTGCGTTGAGTTTGGCGACCGACTGTTCTTCGCGTTTGAGGTATCCTTCGTAGTGCGCGCGGATGGCAAGCTGGCGGAGCACGCGGCGGTGAAGCGGAACGGAGCTGTCCATTTCAATCAAGTTCAGGTCGAACGGCGGTTTCGCGGCGTTGCAGGAGCCTTGCAGATCCTTGAGGCAGTCCCAGAGGGAGCGTCCGTGTTCGCGGTGTGCTTTGCAGCGGGCTTCAACGGCGTCGCAGAGAGCGGAATACTCCTTGAATGCGCGGTATTTCTCATCGGGGAGCAGGCCGAGCGAGCGGGCTTTTTCGCAGAGGCGGAAATCCGCATTGTCCTGACGCAGGGAGAGCCGGTGTTCCGCGCGGCTGGTGAAGAGACGGTACGGTTCGACGATCTCCTTTGTGACAAGATCGTCGATCATAACGCCGATGTAGGCTTCATCGCGTCCGAATTCGACGGGATCGAGTCCGGCAGCGAAACGGGCGGCATTGAGTCCGGCGACGAGCCCCTGTCCGGCGGCCTCTTCGTAGCCGCTGGTTCCGTTGATCTGTCCCGCATGGAACAGTCCCGGATACTTTTTCACTCCGAGGGAGCGTGAGAGTTCTTCGGGGTAGACAAAATCGTATTCGATCGCATATGCATAGCGGGCGATTTCCACGTGTTCGAGGCCGGGGATGGTGCGGAGCATCTGAATCTGAATGCAAGGCGGAAGACTGGTCGAGATGCCGTTGATGTAATATTCATCGGTGTTTTCTCCTTCCGGTTCGATGTAGAGCAGGTGGCGCTCATGGTGCGCGAACCGGACCACTTTGTCTTCAAACGAGGGACAGTAACGGGCGCCGACGCCTTCGATGATTCCGCGGTACATCGGCGCCTTGTCGAGGTTGTCGCGGACGATCTGCGCGGTTTTCTGGTTGGAATAGACGAGGTGGCATGGAACGTTGCGGTGCTCGACCTGCGGATGAACGGAGTCTGTCGGGAAGAACGAGAAATGCTCTTCGACGTCATCGGAGCCCTGAACGCCCATCTGCGAGAAGTCGATGGATTTGCCGAGAATGCGCGGCGGGGTTCCTGTTTTGAGGCGTCCGACATGCAGATGAAGCTGGTCTTTCAGGGCCGCGGCGAGTTCGACGGAGGGCGGATCGCCGGCGCGTCCGCCGGGCATGTTCTGGAGTCCGTAGTGCATTTTTCCGTGGAGGAAGGTCCCTGTGGCGAGAACCACAGCTTTGGAGCGGAACTCTTCGCCGAGCTGGCTGACGACGCCTGTGACATTGCCGTTTTCGAGGATGAAAGAGCAGGCGGTTCCCTGACGGATGCAGAGATTGGGCTGGAGCTCGACTTCGCGCTTCATCGCCTTCTGGTAACAGACTTTGTCGCACTGTGCGCGGGGGGACCAGACAGCGGGACCTTTTCCGAGGTTCAGCAGACGGAACTGCAGCGCGGCCGCGTCGGTGACGCGTCCCATGGCGCCGCCGAGGGCGTCGATTTCGCGGACGACGTGTCCTTTTGCGATTCCGCCGATCGCGGGATTGCAGCTCATCTGCGCGATATGGTCAAGATTGATGGCGAGCATCAGCGTGGAAGCGCCGGTTCTGGCGGAAGCGAGTGCGGCCTCGCACGCGGCATGTCCGCCGCCCACCACGATTACGTCAAAATATTCCGAACTCAAAGCAAAGCCTCCCAAATTAAATAAGGCTATAATATACACCGTCAATGGCGGAAAAAAAGTTGACTTTCAGAAAAACAAGACTAGATTATCGGAAAAAACATTTTGCGGAGCGGTTATGACGTCAATTTTCAATCAGGCCTTTCAGTTTTTTGTTCTTCTCACCCCGTTCGCGCTTCTTTCGGCGTTTCTTGCCATGACGCAGGATTCCGGAAACCGGGAGCGGCGGAAAGTCGCGCTGAAAACCGGCGTTGCGGTGCTGGTTGTTTCGTGCGCATGGTTTTATTTTGGAAACTTCATTTTCATGCTGTTCGGGGTGAAAATCGACGCGTTCCGGATCGGCGGCGGAATCATCCTGATGTTGAGCGCTGTTCAGATGGTCCGCGGCAACGGAAACGGCAACGGCAGCGCAAAGGTTGCGGATGGTCAGGAGACGCGTGCGGATTACGATGACATCGCCGTGGTTCCGCTTGCAATTCCGATTACGGTCGGTCCCGGCACGACGGCGGCGCTGATCGTTGCGGGGAACGAGAACACGCGGATGTTTGCGAATCTCACCGCGCTTCTGATCGCAATTTCCGTTCTGACCGTCATTCTGCTGCTTGGTTCCTGGTTCGAGCGGATGCTCGGAAAGAAGGGAATCACGATTGTCGGCAAAGTTTCCGGACTTTTCCTTTCCGCCATTGCCGCCCAGATGATTTTCGAGGGAATACGAAACCTTCTGTTCAAGTAAGGTTTTTCAGCCGTTCGCGGAATTCGTTCAAATCGGGCGCGTTCAGATACGGATTGACTTGCTTCTGATGCCCTAGCGTGTCGTGCGGACGTTCGCCGTAATCGTGTCCGGGATAGACAGTCAGGGAGTCGGGTAGGGCGCGGAGACGGAGCATGGACTGAAACATGGGCTCCGCTTTGCAGAATCCGCAGTCGCCTATGAATAGAGTGTCGCCTGTGAAGAGCGCGGAGTCGTCGGACGTGCGGAAGCACATGGAATCGGGCGTGTGTCCCGGGGTTGCAAGACATTCGACGAATCCCGCGCCGAGGGGGAGATGTTCTCCGTCGTTCAGTTTCCGGCCGCACGGGAAAGCCGAGGCGGCGGAGATGCAGACGGGGGCGGGAAAGAAGCACCGCACTTCGTCAATCCCGGAAACATGGTCGCGGTGAGAGTGCGTCAGCAGGATATAGCGCGGCGCGGGGGCGTGCGGAAGCAACTCGACGGCGCGGCGGATTGCGGAAACATCGCCGCAGGGATCGACGATCAGGGCGTCGGAATCGCAGACGAGAAGGTATGAAAAGTTGGAATCGAATCCTCCGACGGGGATTTGCGTGGTCTGAAACATTGAGAAATCCTCCTGTTTTTTCGGAAAAATAGCGTTGTCAAACGGCAAAATCAACAAAAAAAGCAAAAAAACTCTGAAAATATTTCGGAAAACGATTTGACATAACCGGTTATCCATAGTAAGTTTACACATGTTGCGAATACAGAAAAGAAGCATATAATATAGCAAGGAGCAAAAGATGGGAATTTTCAACAAAGTCGTCAACATTCTGGTGCTGGTGTTCGCCCTGGCAGGAGTCGCACTCTCCTTCCTCTTGTTCAACAAGAGGGAAATGCTGGTGGCCGGATGGGAAGAGATGTCTAGTGCCGTTGTGCAGACTGCAAAATCGCTGGAAAAGGATTCCGGCACGAAGCTGTCCGCGAAAGTGAACAAGGATGCTCTCGGACACAAGAATCCGGACAATGCCGATCTCTCCGGAGTGAAGCGCGCACTGCCCGAACTGACCAAAGCCGCGAAACAGATCAACGAACAGCGCAACGCCCTTGCGGACAGTCTGAGCAAGACCGGACGCATGCTGGAAGTCAACGTTTCCGCTTCCGAGCTGCAGAACGTTTCCAGCAGTGCCGACAAACAGAAGAATCTGCTGGCCGGCGCGCAGAAAACCGCTGATCGCAACAACGTCATCGCACAGAACTATGTCAGGAGCGCGAAGAAGCTCATCAACACCAATATGAACGCTCTGAAGGCAAACCCCGGTGCGGTTGCTGCAAGCTTCGACAAGAAGATTGATGAAACCAGAAACGTCAACAACGCCTATGCGAATGCGCTGACCGGCATCGGCAGAACCGTTGGAAAGAACTTCAACCGCGGCGACGCTCAGAAAAGCGCGAAGGAGATTGAAAAAGCCGTTGCCAATCAGAAAAACGAGCTGAACAAAGTCCGCGGCGATCTCAACCGCATGAGAAACAACGAACGCAATCTGAAAGGTCAGATTTCGAGCAGAGACGGGCAGATCCGTCAGAAAAACAACGAAATCGCGAAACTTCAGAAGGACATTCAGCGTCTGAAATGGCTCATTGATCCGGACAACGGCAAACTTGAGCCGGTGGAAGCCGACCTCTATGCGAGAATCGAAGGACGCGTCGAAAAGGTTCAGGACCGCTGGGCGTTCATCGTCATCAACCTCGGTGAAAAGATGCCGGTTGTCGAGCACTTCAAGAAGGGCGACAGAACGAGATATCTCTCTCTCGCACCGAACTTCCCGATCACCGTTGCCCGCAATCTGACATCCGATGAACCGGAATTCGTCGCGAAAGCTGTCATCGTCCAAGTCAATGAAAACTGCGCAATCGCAAACATCGACAAAGACTCCATGCAGTCCGAAGTCAAGGTCGGCGACAGCGTCTACTTCACCAAGGAAAACATCGCCGAGCTGCTGAAGCTCAAAGAAAACATGGCGAAGAGCGCGAAGAAATAAGGAGAACGAATCATGAACTCCCTGATCTTCACAATCTCCGCGGCGCTTACACTCGTGCTGGTCGTCGCCGCGGTCGTCTTTCAGGTGCTGGAAATGCATTCCTACGGAATGCTTCCGTTCTGAAATGCGGAAACATATGCACATCCGGGAGTCTGTCCATGCGGGCAGACTCCTTTTCTTTCCGCTCGTTCTGCTCATCCTCCTGCTTGCCGGATGCGAGTTTTTCTCCACGGAACATGAACGGCGCGGAGTGAATCCCAAACCGTTCAATGCGCAGTCCCGCTGGGAAACGCATCCTTACGATCTGCAGAACTGATGGACAAGCCGCTCAACATCCGCCGGATTGCAGAGCTCGCGAAATGCTCTCCCTCCACAGTTTCCCGCGTCCTCTCCGGACGCAAAACGAATATTCCCATCAGCGAGGAGACCAGGCTGCGGGTTCTGGAAGTCTGCCGTAAGCTGGATTATCAGCCGAGCATCCACGCCTTGCGCTTCTTTTCGCGTCAGGCCGGCGTGATCGGTTTTCTCAAGGCTTCCGGAGAGATGACGGATGACGACAATCTTTCCAAATCTCTTTTTGCCGTCTGCCGTGAGCTTCTCGTCCGCGGTTACCGCACTCTGCCGTTGCTCGGCAGCGCCGGGTTCGTCGAGACTAAAGAACATCTGAACCTTTTCAAGCGAAGCGAAATCGACGGACTGATCGTCTGGGGCGCCCGTGAGGAACACTCGTTTCTGGACGAGCTGGCGGAGGCCGGATTTCCGTATTTGCTGTTGACCAACCGGGTCGGCGCCCATCCGGCGGTGTATGCGGAGCAGAAAGAGATTCTCCGCACACTGACCCGAAGCTGCATTGACCGGGGGGCGCGCAGAATAGCCGGAATCATGTCGCGCAACGGCGACAGCTACCGTCAGCGTCTCGCGGGTTTTCTGGAAGCCGCGGAATCCTTTTCCCCGCAGCTGTTTTTCGGAGAAGAGCTGATTCTCTCCGATGTCACCGAGCTTGCCGACGCCGCGCTGAATTCGAATCCGGACGCCGTGATCTGCGCGAACGACGAGGCGGCGCTTGCAGTCGAGATGCGCTGTCTGGAACGCGGGCTTCGCATCCCGGAGGATCTGCTGCTGACCGGAGGAGACAACATCCGTCTTTCCGAATACTGTCCGGTTCCGATTACAACTTTTGACCAGATGGCCGCTCAATGTGCGGCGGTTTGCGTGGACATGATGGTTTCGCATCTCAAAGGCGGCACGCCGCTGGAGTCGCGTGAAATCCCGACGGCGCCGATCTGGCGCGCTTCGCTTCCGGAAGAAAACTGAAGATGAAAAAACTGCTTCTTCACACCTGCTGCGCACCTTGCGCTTCCGGCTGCATCGAACGGCTCGTTGCGGAAGAACGGGAGGTGACGCTCTATTTTTCGAACTCCAACATCAACGCCGCGGAGGAGTTTGAAAAGCGGCTGGAGACGGTTTGCAAGTTCGCGAAGGCCTTTCAGCTTGAAGTTCTCGTTGATGATTATGATCATGCCGCGTGGCTCGCGCATGTTTCGCAGGTCGCGGATTATGCGCATCAGCCGGAACGCGGCCTCCGCTGCGCCGCATGTTTCGGATATTCGCTCGGGCGCGCCGCGAAAAAGGCGGAGGAGCTGGGGATGAATTTCACGACGACCCTTACGGTCAGCCCTCATAAAAATTCCAGTTTGATATTCCGCATTGCCGAACCGTACGCGCATTTTGAGGCGTACAATTTCAAGAAGCGGGATGGTTTCAAACGTTCGCTCGTTCTGAGCCGTGAGCTGGAGCTTTACCGGCAGAATTACTGCGGCTGTGAGTTTTCGTTCCGCGGCTGAAGCGAATCCAGCAGCGCGGGCAGTTCGCGGATGTCCTGCAAGCGCCATGTCGCGGCGGAAAAATCGCCGCACAGACTGATGCCGCGCGGAATTGCCGCGACGCGGATTCCCGCACGGACAGCGGAGAGCACGCCGCGTTCCGAATCTTCCACCGCAATCGCCTCATCCGGAGCAATTCCGGTGCGTCCCAGCGCGGTGAGATAGGGATCCGGATACGGTTTGTGGCGCTCAAAATCGCCGTCTCCGACAACAAAGTCGAAAAACGGGCGCAGTCCGCTTGCATCATGAATGGTTTTGAAGTGCATTTTCTGACAGCACGTCACAACGCCGATCCGGCAGTTCCGGTGCAGTTCGGCGAGGACTTCGGGTGCATGGGGGACGACCAGGGAGACGCCGCGTTCGAGCAGCATCCGGTCGTAGACTGCATTCCGGCGCCGGCGCGCCTCTTCCGCCGTTTCAGGGGTGTTGCCCAGCGAAACGATGATATCCGCCAGACTCATTCCTTTGGAGAGGCTCAGCTTGGAGAATTCGGTTTCGTTCAGTTTCACGCCGAACTCTTCAAGCATATGGCGATTCGACTCGTAAAAGACGCGTTCGGTATCGACAAGCACTCCGTCGTTGTCAAAAAGGATGGTTGAAATCATCCTCATTTTTTCTTGTTGAAGTTCGTCTTCGCTTTTTTCTGCGGAGCGACAAAGCGTTTGTCGCCGGGCTTGGCTACGCTCTGTTTGTTGCCCGACGCATCGAATTTGACGGGGTTCATTTCGCGGTCGACTTCGCCCTTGATGAAGGTGTTGTATTCCTCTTTGTAGAACATCGTGGCGCGGAACGCAAGTTCGATGGTTTCGCGTTTCTGGAGGACGACGATGTTGAATTCGGGATCTTTGATGCGGACGCCGTTCGGGAGAATTCTTTCGACGACGCCGCGCACAATGCGTCCGTTGGTGATCCGGAAAACGACCTTGTCGCCGGGTTTCGCCTGTTTGAACGGGTATTGCGCTTTGATTCTGCGTTCGATATCCTGACGGCTCGGCTTTTTGGGTGCGGGTTTCGGATCCGCGGCGGGAAGTGCAACGGGAGAGAAGAGGATCGCGGCAAAAAGCAGGCACAGAAATCGGAATGGCGTTTTCATTTCAAGCTCCTATGTAAAATTTTCTGTATTCAAATCCCGCTAGTACACTACCACATATTTTAAATTTTTCAAATGACCGGAACCGCCTGGCGGGAAAATCTTTTTTATTTTTATGAGAAACACTTGCATTTTTCCCGTTTTCATGGTACATTGAACAGTCTTTCTGCGGACAAGGGGTTCCCGCGTCCAAAGATTTTTGCAAAGCAGTCGTACTGAGCCGCGAGGGTTCGCCCGGGCGGGAAGGCGAAGCGAATATGGAGTCTCCGTATCTCTGCGCCTTCACAGTTTTCAGGAGGAGAGGATATGGAAACTCGAATTGCATTGATCGGAATCATCGTGGAAAACCCCGATGTCACCGAACAGATCAACCGGATTCTGCATGAATATTCCGGTTATGTCATCGGCCGGATGGGCATTCCGTACCGCCGGCAGGGAATTGCCATCATCAGCATCGTTCTCGACGCTCCCCAGGACGTCATCAGCTCGCTTTCCGGAAAACTCGGAATGCTCCGCGGCGTCTCCGCAAAAACCGTTTATTCCAAACAGACCGTTCAGAATACATAACACAAAAGGAGTTTGCGATGTATAACCCGAAGTCATCGAAAGCAACCGAATTCATCGACGATCAGGAGATCCTCGACACCCTCGCGTATGCGCGGGAAAACAAGCACAACAAGGCGCTGATTGACGCCATTCTTGAGAAAGCGAAAACCTGCAAGGGGCTTTCGCACCGCGAAGCCGCGGTCCTGCTGGAATGCGATCTGGAGGAGGAAAATCACCGCATTTTCTCCATGGCCAAGGAGATCAAGCAGAAGTTCTACGGCAACCGCATCGTCATGTTCGCCCCGCTCTATCTCTCCAATTACTGCATCAACGGCTGCACCTACTGCCCCTATCATCAGAAGAACAAGACCATTCCGCGCCACAAGCTCACTCAGGAGGAGATTGAAAAGGAGGTCGTCGCGCTGCAGGATATGGGACACAAGCGTCTCGCGCTCGAAACCGGCGAACATCCGATCATGAACCCGATCGAATATGTACTGGAGAGCATCCGGACCATTTACGGAATCAAGCACAAAAACGGCGCGATCCGCCGGGTGAACGTCAACATCGCCGCAACCACCGTCGAGAACTACCGCAAACTCAAGGAAGCGGGTATCGGAACCTACATTCTCTTCCAGGAGACCTACAACAAAAAGGCGTACGAGGAGCTGCATCCGACCGGCCCCAAGCACGATTACGCGTATCACACCGAGGCGATGGACCGCGCGATGGAGGGCGGAATCGACGATGTCGGATGCGGCGTGCTGTTCGGTCTCAACCTCTACCGTTACGATTTCGTCGGACTCCTCATGCATGCGGAGCACCTGGAGGCGGCGAAGGGCGTCGGTCCGCACACCATCAGCGTTCCGCGCATCCGTCCCGCCGACGATATTGATCCGGAGACCTTCTCCAATGCCATTTCGGATGACATCTTCAAGAAGATTGTCGCGGTGCTGCGTATTGCTGTTCCGTATACGGGACTGATTATCTCCACGCGTGAATCGCAGGCGGCGCGCGCCGCAGTGCTTGAACTCGGCGTTTCGCAGATCAGCGGCGGCTCCCGCACAAGCGTCGGCGGCTACACCACGGAGGAGCGTCACGACGAGACCGCGCAGTTCGACGTCAGCGACACCCGCACGCTCGACCAGGTTGTCAACTGGCTTCTCGAGCTCGGTTACATTCCGAGTTTCTGCACGGCGTGCTATCGCGAGGGACGCACGGGCGACCGCTTCATGAAACTTGTCAAATCAGGTCAGATCGCGAACTGCTGCCAGCCGAACGCCATCATGACTCTGAAAGAGTATCTGGAGGATTACGCATCTCCCGATACGAAGGCGAAAGGCGAGAAGGTTATTGAAGAGGAGCTGAAACGCATCCCGAACGACAATGTCCGCCGCATCGCGGCCGAGCGCGTCGCCGAGATTCACAACGGACGCCGCGACTTCCGTTTCTGAGATACGTTTCCCGGATAAGAAGAACCCTCCCGGAATTTGTTTCAGCAACAAATTCCGGGAGGGTTTCTTTTTGCCGATTTTCCGGGGTCAGAAGGAAATATCCGTCTTTTCCCAATCCGGCTTGTCGGAACGGAACGGTTCGGCGGGGAGCCCCGCGCCGTTCTGAAGATTCGCGTGCGGATGATAACCGACAAACGCGTAACGGACTCCCTTCGGTGCGGTCGTCACTTCCGGCGCGGAGAGAACTACTGTATCGCCGTCAATCTCCGCGGCCGCGGGGAAGTAGCGGACGCCGTCGCCGGATATGGCAAACGCGTCCGGGGCGGCTCCGTCGGAGGTCTTGAGCCCTTCCGCGTGATCGAAGAAGACGCGCGCTTTTGCGCCTTCGGCGCGGAATTCGCGGAAGCGCGGCCCCTGCGAAATTACGTCTTTGCCGTATGCGATGCGCTCCGCTTCGAGAGCCAGACGGTATCCGAGAACCTGCTTGTTGCGCGGGTGAATGTCGTACTGATCGCCCGCATCGAAGGAGACGGCCATTCCGGTGTTCTTCATGACATGCGGCATTTCCGCCTGGATTTCGCGGGTGAGCGCATAGGGGGCAATCGCGCTGATGTCGGCGGACTTCCATGCGTCTTCATCGCCGCGGTTGTCGGGGCAGTGGCTGGCGAATGCGGAGAGCTGGACCAGAAGGAACGGCATCTCCGGATTCTTCCAGTGGTCGCGCCAGTCCTGAATCAGTATCTTGTGATACGGATAGTAGGAGGCCTGGCCGTTGTTGTTGCAGCCCTGATACCAGATGACGCCGCGGAACTGATAGCGGAACCAGGGATGGAGCATCCCGTTGAACAGAGTCGTCGGGTAGTTCGGCGAGGTCCTGTCGCGAATGGATGCTCCGCCATTGATTTCGGGACGGACGCCGATTTCGCGGGGATCCGCAACAAATTCTGTTTTCTGCCTCCAGTCGGCATGAATGACACGGGGAACTTTGGTGTCCGGGATCGAGAAGGTGACTTCCGGCGTCGTCCATCCGCCCTGGGAGAAATGGTTGGCGATGCGGACCGCGAGCGTATTGCGTCCGGCTTTGACGAGGCGTCCCGGGACGGTGTAGTTGCGCGGACTGCTCCAGTAGTTCGGCTGATCGATGGTCGTTTCACCGATCTTTTCGCCGTTGAACCAGGTTTCGTCGCAGTCGTTCATCGCGCCGAGATGCAGAGTGATGTCTTTGCCTGCGAGCTCCGAGGGGATTTCAAAAGTTCCGCGGACGACGGCCACTCCGACAAACGGAATGATGAACGGAAGTCCGGTTTTTTCCCATGCGGAATCATCGAATTCCGGAGCCGTCCATTTTTTCGCCTCTTCCGCAACGGCGCTTCCGCAGGCGAAGAATTTTTTGAGCCAGGGTCTGATCGCGGCAACCTGTCCCGCCCATATCTTCTTGAGTTCAGCGAAGAATTCCGGCGAGGGATTCTGCATGCCGGCGAGCGCCAGCTTCGCCTGGTTTTTTTCGAACGCCTCTTTGGAAATCCACGCCTGAATGTCGGTTCCGCCCCATGCTGTCGAGACGAGGCCGACGGGAACATCGAGGTCCTGCATCAGCTTGCGTCCGAAGAAGTAGCCGCATGCGCTGAAGAGTTCGACGGTTTTCGGCGTGCAGACCTGCCAGCCGGGACCGTTCTCGTCGGGAAGCGGATAATCCGGACTCATGCGGCGCATCAGGAAGGAGTTGTACAGACGGATGCGCGGGTGATCGGCGTTCGCAATTTCTTCTTTGTAATTCGTGGTGCACCAGAACTCTCCGCCGCCGTAGACGGGCATTTCCATGTTGGACTGTCCGGAGCACATCCAGACTTCGCCGATGAGAATGTCGTCGAACACCTGCGGCGGCACGTCGTCGGCTCCGCGGATCTCCATGGTATGCGGTCCGCCCGCGGCCATTGCGGGAAAGGTGACGCTCCATTCGCTGTTCGCGTCCGCCGCGGCCGTGCGGGTGTTCCCCGCAAATCCGACCTGTACTTCCGTTCCCGGATCAGCGATTCCGGAAATGACGATGGGACGCTCCCGCTGAAGAACCATGTGGGAGCTGAAAATTTTGTGCGCTGAGAAATTTTTTGCCGGCTTGTTCATTTTTTTTATCCTGCTTTATTTTTGGTTTGCAGAGGTTTTGACAAATTTCGCGACCTGTTCCGCCATTGCCTTCATGCCGGCGATATCCGGATGACCTTTTTGCTTGCCGATGTTCTTGAGGTCAATGCAGGGAACATTGCAATGTGCGCAGACCGTGTGGACCGATTCGTTGATTGCAGCGGAGAGCTGCGAGTTGAGAATGAAATAGATTTTGGCGCCGGGGTAGTTCCGTTTCAGATCGCTGAAGAGCTTTGCGAGGGCGGGACGGAAGGAGTAGAGATCCTGCGCGGTCCAGTTGCTGTACTTGTATTCGCCGATGGGGGCTCCGGCCCAGCTGTCGTTGGTCGCTCCGCAGATGAGAATCATATCCGGTTTGCCGAGACGTCCTTGGCGGGCGAGGAAGGAGATTTTGCTGAAATCTTTTTTGTCGTACCCGGTGTTGCAGATGGTGGAGCCGGAATAGGATTCGTTCTTCTCAAGTCTGCCGCCGAGAAGCGCGATTGCCTGATGCCACCAGGTCTGTTCCACTTTGGTGACGTCGTTCTGGTTTTTCGGGGCATTGAAGTACCAGATGGCGTTGCCTTGCGGAATCGAGCCTTCGAAGGTTGAATAGCTGTCTCCGAAAATGGAGATCGCGGGTGTTTCATCTGCGGAAAGCATTCCGCAGAACAGAAATGCGCTGAAAAGAGCGGCAAAAAGACTTTTTATCATGATAAAAACTCCTGTTGTTTTTTTGCGGAAGATAACATAGCACGGAGCGTTTGTTTTTCAAGGGATCCGCGGTTCCGGATGAACGAAAAAACGGAAAAACTTGAAATCCGCATTGACAGCTTCTCTTTTCATGCTACATTATTACCAATTCAAGGAAAGAGGCATGCGTTCAATACGGGGAAAAATTCTGCTTATCGTGATCTCGTTTCTGATCATCCTCTGCACGGCGTTCATCGTTTATTCGCAGATCACGACCGCGAACTACAAACGCCTCCGCACGGAGGCGCTCGTCTCGCGCGTACTTTTTGAAAGTGAACGCCTCAACCGTGTCATCGCCGTCATGGAACAGGACGCCGCCGGGCTTGCCGCGGCGGGACGCGCCTATCATTCCTACGCCCGAGACAACGCCCTGCGCGGCAAATCCATTCTTCTGGAGATGATGCCGAATTTCGTTCAGGCTTCCGGCGGCGGAATCTGGTTCGAGCCGTTTCGCTTCAATCCGCTGAAACGGCGGGTCGGATTCTATGTCAGCGCCTCGCCTTCGCGCGGACTCGTTTACGAGCCGCAGCGGAACTCCGCCGAATACGATTATCACAATCAGCCCTGGTACCGGCTCGGGAAGGCTGCCGCGCTCCGGCGCTGTCAGTTCCGCTGGTCGCCGCCGTACTACGCCGACGAGACGCAGGCGCAGATGATCACCGTCACGGCCCCGATCTGCAGCGCGGAAAACGTCTTTCTCGGTCTGGCGTCGCTCGACTGGAAGATGCGGAGCGTCGTTTCGGAGCTGGCGAAGATCCGTCCCACTCCCGGTTCGTTCATTCTGCTGTGCGCTCCGGAATACGGCAGTATTCTGGCGAACACCATGCTCACCGCGCAGGGACGCGCCATGACCGGGCGTTCGCTGAAAACTCTGCCGTGGTATTCCGGTATCTCGGACGCCTCGCAGACCGAAGTCCTCGAGAAACGGTTCCGGATCGGCGGGGAGGAGTTCTACGTGTTTGCGCGCCGTCTCAACAACGGCATGATCTTTTCCGTGCAGGTCCCCGCGGACGAGATGTTTTCGCTGATTGAATTCAGCAATATGATTTTCATTTCGCTCTACGTCATCTTCTCCCTGATGATGCTTTACGGCGCGTACTGGATGGTGTCGCGCTTCATCAACGCCCCGATCAAAAAGCTGATCCGCGAGGCCATGCGGCTCGGACAGGGCGGTCTCTCCGTGCGTGTCCCGGAGGACCGGCAGGACGAGATCGGGCTTCTGGCGAAAACGTTCAACAAGATGGCGGACAACCTTCAGGAGTATGTGGAACGTTCCGCGCGGGAAGGAGCGGAGCGGCAGCGCATTCAGGGGGAACTCGAACTGGCGTCGCAGATTCAGCGCAACATTCTCCCCTGCGTGTTTCCGCCGTTTCCCGAACTCCTTCATTCGCTTGACCTCTGCGCGGAAACGCGTTCCGCAAAGGAGATCGGCGGCGACTTCTACGATTTCTTCCGCATCGGCTCCGACAAACTCGCATTCCTGATCGCCGACGTTTCCGGCAAGGGCATTCCCGCCGCGCTGTTCATGATGCGCGCCCGCACAATCCTCAAATCATTTGCGATGGGCGGCTGCGAACCGCATGAAGTCCTTGCCCGCGCAAACGACAAGCTTTGCGAGCACAACGACGCCTGCATGTTCGTCACCCTCTTTTACGCCGTGTACGATCTGAACACCGGAACGCTGGATTATGTGAACGGCGGACACAATCCCCCGTTTATCCGCCGCAACCGGGGAATGTACGAACCGCTTCCGACCGACCAAGGGTTCGCGCTCGGCGTGGTGCCGGGCAAAGTCTGCCGCACGCAGCGCGTCCGTCTCTCCCGCAACGACCGCATTTTCTGCTACACCGACGGCGTCACCGAGGCGGTCAACAGCCGCCGCGAACTCTTCGGCGAGGCGCGTCTGCTGGATACGCTCAACTCCGCAAATTTCGTGCTCAAGCCGCTGAACGACAAGCTCCGCGTGATGATGGACCGTCTCGACGCCTTCACCGAGGGCGTGCCGCAGGCGGATGACATTACGATGCTGATTTTTGAAGCGCGGATTTTATAAATCTCTTACAGAAAGTATTCCTCATGCCGGATCCGATTGAACTTCTTGCCCCCGCGGGCTCGCTTCCCGTCGCGCTCGCCGCGTTTGACGCCGGCGCGGACGCCGTTTACTGCGGAATGAAAAAATTCAATGCGCGGGAACGCGGCGACAACTTTTCTTGCGACGACATGTCCCGCCTGATTGCCTATGCGCGGAAAATCGGACGCAGGGTTTATGTCACCTTCAATACGCTGGTCAAGGAGTCGGAGATCGAGGATGCCGCGCATTCGCTCGCCGAACTGGATGCGCTCCGTCCCGACGCTCTGATCGTTCAGGACGCCGGAGTGCTCCGGATGATCCGCGAGTTCTTTCCAGGGCTGACGATTCATGCCTCCACGCAGATGGCGCTTCATGATTCGGAAGCCGTCGCAATGCTTGCGGAGATGGGCGCAAAACGGGTGATTCTGGAACGGCAGATCACGATGAATGAACTCGAACTGATTGCGAAAAAATCTCCGATTGAACTCGAAGTCTTTGTCCACGGCGCTCTTTGCGCATGTCTTTCGGGAACCTGCCTGTTCTCGTCGTGGCTTGGCGGCGCGAGCGGAAACCGCGGACGCTGCAAGCAGCCCTGCCGCAGACTTTTCCGTTCCGACCGCGCAAAAAACGCTTTCTATCTCTCCACGCGCGACCTCGCCGCGATTTCCCTGATTCCGAAGTTCCGTGAACTCGGCATCGCATCGCTCAAAATCGAGGGACGCCTCCGCAAGGCGGATTATGTGGCGAATGTCGTTTCCGCCTACCGCAAAGCGCTCGACGGCGCGCCGGAAGAGGAGGTGTTCGACCTGCTCGACCGCACCTGTTCGCGCGAGCGTTCTCTGGGGTTCTATACGCCGGATTCCGCAAAAAAGCTGATCCGCCCGGACGCCCCCGGCGGAGTCGGACAGTTCTGCGGACGCGTCCGCCGCGTTCTCCGCGATTCCTTTGAAGCGGAACTGACCGGGCGGCTGCACATCGGCGACAACATCCGCGTCCAGTCCGCATCGGGCGATGAAGGCGAGGCTCTGACGGTGCTGGAACTTTATCTCGGAAACCGTCCGGTCAAAAAGGCCTTTCCCGGACAGCTCTGCCGCATTCCGTTCCGAGACAAGAACATTTTCGCGAACGGGATTCTCTACCGCATCGGCGAAACGCACGATACGATGGAAAAACGCTGCGCCGCTCTTCCTCTTCAGGGAACCGTGCTGGATATCGGGCTTCATCTCTCCGCTTCGGAGCTGACCGTTTCGGCGGAATCCGCAACTCTCACGCTTCCCGTCCGGACTGAACCCGCGTCGAACCGTCCGTTCACGGCGGAAGAGCTTGCGGAACTGTTCCGCGTTCTGCCCGGATCCCCGTTCGCTTCAGGAAAGATCGAAGCGGCTGTCGACGGTTCGTATTTCATCCGCCGCGATCATCTCAAAGCGCTTAAGCGCGCGGTTCTGGAATGGCTTGTCCGCGAAATTCCGGAACAGACCGTCCGTGTCCGTTCGCGGGCAAGAGCGGAGGCTCTGATTCGCGCACATGACGCGATCTCATCCGTTCCGGAGCGTGTGCATACAACCGCATTTGTTCTTCCCGGAGCAGTTCCGGAGGGCGGATTCGACGCGGTCGCAGAGGAGCTGAACGCGTCGCCGGATCCCGCGCGGGAGTGCATTCTGCCGTTTTTCACGCCCGAAACGGAACTTCCGGCTCTGACGGAACAGATCGGTCGGGCGGTGCGGGCGGGGGTCCGCGTGTTCCGTGCGACGTCGCTTTCCCATTTTCATATTCTGAAGCGTTTTCCGGGAATTGTGATCCGGACGGCTCCGCCGCTTCCGGTCGCGAATGTGTTTGCTGCGCAGGAACTTGCTTCGCTCGGAGCGGCGTCGGTTCACGCGCAGATCGAGCTCGGACGCTGCGATGCGGAGGAACTCGTCCGCCGCTCACCGGTTCCGGTTGAGATTTATTGCGCGGGGCGTCCGGTTCTGCTTGCGACCCGTGCCGGAGTGGCGGATGTCCGGAGCGTTTCGGATGTTCACGGAGAGCGTTTCCTTGTGCGCAAGTCGGGCTGTCTGACTCTTCTTCATCCTGCCGTGTCGATGTCGATTGAGCCGGAAATTCCATGCGGACGGATTTTCGATTTCCGGACCGCGGACTCCGAAACGGCTGTTTCGGAGTTCAACTGGGGACGCGGTCTTTTCTGAAACCGGGTGTTTCAGACGAAAACGGGCTTCCGCACAGAAAACAGCGGAAGCCCGTTTCGTCTTTATGCGATGCGTCAGAGCGCGGCGTACTGTTCGAGAATCAGCGCTTCGGTTTCATCCCAGCCGAGACAGCCGTCGGTGATGGAGAGTCCGTAGGTGAGTTCCGCGCGGCTCTTCATAGGCTGTTTGCCGGTTTTGAGATAGCTTTCGAGCATGACGCCCGCAATGGCGGTTGCGCCGTTCTTCACCTGGCCGATGACGTCGCGGAAAGCGGCGGGCTGGTTCAGCGGGTTGCGGAGCGAATTGCCGTGGCTGCAGTCGATGATGATCGAAGGCTCCAGTCCGGACTTGCGCATCAGTTCTTCCGTGAACGCGATGTACTCCGACCCGTAATTGGTTGCGGTTGCGGAGCCGCGCAGGATGATGTTGCAGTTGCGGTTGCCTTTCGTATGGAACACGCCGGTGCGTCCGTCGTTGATGACGCCGAGGAAGCTGTGCTTGGCGGACGCCGTCTTGATTGCGTCGATGGCGATGTGAATCGAACCGTCGGTCGCGTTTTTGAATCCGACTGGCATGGAGAGTCCGCTCACGAGCTGGCGGTGAGTCTGCGATTCGGTCGTGCGCGCGCCGATCGCCGCCCAGCTGATGAGATCGGAGAGGTACTGCGGGATGATCGGATCGAGAAATTCGGTCGCGGTCGGGATCTCCTTTTCCGCCATTGCGAGAAGCAGTTTGCGGGAGAGACGCAGTCCCTTTTCGATGTTGAAGGTTTTGTCCAGATCCGGGTCGTAGACCATTCCCTTCCAGCCGATCGTGGTGCGCGGCTTCTCAAAGTAGGTGCGCATGACGAGAACGAACTTCGATTCCACCTTTTTCGCGAGCGTCTTCAAGCGGTCGGCGTAGTCGATTGCGGCGTCGTAGTTGTCGATGCTGCACGGTCCGGCGACGACAAGGAGGCGCCGGTCGCGGCGGTGAATGATGTTTTCGATTGTTTCGCGGGAGCGCGCAACGAAGTCCTCCATCTCGGGACGGAGCGGCAGTTCGGCGTGAATTTCCTGCGGAGTCGGAAGCGGATGCTGGGCTTCAATGTTGACGTTGTATACGCGCTTCATTTCAGCAGAGTTCCTTCACAATGGCTTCCGCATCGAGGGCGACTTCCTTCTGCGAGGAATCCGCCATGTTTTTGAGGTTCGCCTTTCCGGAAGCGAGTTCGCTTTCCCCGACGACGAGCGTGCAGGCGGCCTTGACGCGGTCCGCGGAACGCATCTGCGATTTGAGGCTTTTGACTTCGAGTTCGATTCCGGTCATGACGCCAGCCTTGCGGAGTTTCGCCGCGAGCGCAATGTTGAATGCCAGTGCCTGTTCACCCATGGAAACGAGGAAGATCTTCGGATGTTCAACCGGGAGCGGAGCGAGTCCGAGCGCTTCGCGGACCATGATGAGGCGTTCCATTCCGGCCGCGTATCCGACCCCCTGGATCGGTTTGCTGGATTCGGGCAGACGCAGCTCGTAGCGTCCGCCGCCCGCGATGGCGGTCTGTCCGCCGAGTCCGGGGTGAGTGAGCTCGAAAACCGTGTGGACGTAGTAGTCGAGACCGCGGACGAGACGCGGTTCGACGACGTAGTCGATGCCCATTGCGGTGAGCGCGTCGCAGACTTTTTTGAAGTAGAGTTTGGATTCATCGCTGAAGAACGTCGCCGGATCGGGGGCGTTTTCGATGACGGCGCGGCAACGTTCCTGTTTGCAGTCGAGGATACGCCAGATGTTGCGCTCGAAACGCTCCCTGCAGTCGTCGCACATGTGTTCGAGGTGCGGAGCGAAGTATTCGCGCAGCGCCTTTTCCGCCGCGGGGCGGTCGGAAGCGACGCCCCGGGTGTTGAGGTAAAGCGTGAACCCGGTGATTCCGATTTCATTCAGGTAGTGAACGAGCATGGAGATGCACTCGGCGTCGAGTTCGGGCGAGACTTTTCCAGCGTTTTCCACGCCGATCTGGTGAAACTGGCGGCGGCGTCCGGCGGCGGGACGCTCTCCGCGGAACATGGGGCCGATGTAGAAGACGCGGTGCTCCACGCCGTTGAGTGCGTCGGTTCCGGAGAGGGAGCGCATGACGCCGGCGGTTCCCTCGGGGCGGAGGGTGAGGCTGCGTCCGCCGCGGTCCTCAAACGTGTACATTTCCTTTTTGACGACTTCCGTTTCGTCGCCGAGCCCGCGCTGGAAAACTTCGGTATATTCGAAGATCGGAGTTCTGAGTTCTCCGTACCCGTAAAGGGAGAAGACCTTTTTCGCGGTGTTTTCGAGGAAGCGCCAGGTGGGTGCCTCTTCGGGTGTAATATCGCTGGTTCCCGGCGGCGGTGTTGACTTCGACATAAGACTTTCCTTTTTCCCGAAAAACAAATGCCCTGCAAAAGAGGATCCCGCAGGGCAGTCTGTTTCAGTTTCCTGATATGTTCTGTTATGATCCCCGTGCAAAAACGCACAGAGCATAATATAATTTATTTTATAAGACTTTCAACTCTTTCTTTTAAAACTTTTCCGGCGCGGAACTTTACGACTGCGCGTTCCGGAATGACAACCTCGTTTGCCGGCTTCTTAGGATTGCGGCCTTTGCGTTCCCGGCGGACGACGATTTCGAAGACTCCGAAGTTGCGCAGCTCAACGCAGCGTCCGTCCGCGAGTTCTTCCGCGATGTAGTCCAGCGTTTTCTGCACCACGGTCATGACTTCTTCCTGATGCAGCTGAGTGACGTCGGCGATTTTGCCGACAAGATCCCGTTTTGTCATACGTTTGTCTCCCCAAATTTACTTTTTTTTGCCAAGTCTGTACGGACTTTGGCCTTTCCTTCTTCCGGAACATCTGTTCCGAATCAAACTTTTTTGATAGTGTGTATCTTTGGATGGATTAAGAAACTCTTATTGACGGCGTTTTTTGAACCATGGCATTATTGTGATTCATTAAGCCAGAAATCGTTCTTAAAAATCAAAAATACAGCAAATTTATCTGTATTTAAATTTAGCAGGAAAAACTTAAAAATCAATCTTTTTTTATGAAAAAATTGTTCTTTTTTAGAATTTTGCCGGAATCCGGAAAGAATCCGTTTTCCTTTTTTATGGTTGGAGAGGGCGGAAAATGTTGAATATCAAAGATTTGTAGAAATGAAGACGGAATGCTGACTGAAAAGGAGGGGAATGCGGACTGGAGCGGGGCGGGAGGGCGTTCCGGACAATTTTTTCTTTTCAGGACTGGACATATCGGGAAAACGGGTGTATATTTACCGTTCAGAGATGCCGGCGGCGGTCGCTTTGCGAAAGCAAAGAGGAAAGTCCGGACTCCGCAGGGCAGGGAGTCCTCCATAAAACGAGGATGTCATGGACCATATTCCATGAGAAGGAAAGCGCAGCAGAAAACAAACCGCCGGAGCAATCCGGCAAGGGTGAAAAGGCGGGGTAAGAGCCCGCCGCGGTTTCAAGAGATTGAGCCGGCAGTGCAAGCCCCTCCCGGAGCAAGGCCAAATAGGGAATGAGTCGCTGCCCGCGACGCTTGAATTCCGGGTTCTGGCCGCATAGACAGATGATCGCCCCCCCCAAGGGGACAGAATCCGGCTTATGCCGCATCTCTGCTTTTTCTGAATTTTATGGAGCGTTGAAATATGAAACAGTTGAATGAACGGATCGCGGAACGGATCATCAGCATTCCCGATTACCCCGTGAACGGCGTGATCTTCCGGGACGTCATGCCCGTTTTCAGGGATGCGGAACTCTTCCGGGATATTATTCTCGCGTTTGCGGTTTCCCATAAAAACGACGATGTCGATGTCGTCGCCGCTGTGGAAGCGCGAGGTTTCATCTTCGGCGGAGCGCTGGCAGCCGCACTCGGCTGCAGCTTCGTTCCCGTCCGGAAGGCCGGAAAGCTCCCCCGCGAATGCGTCTCCGAATCCTACGAACTTGAATACGGGTTCGGCGTCATTGAGGTCCAGAAAGACTCCGTCAAGCCCGGACAGCGGGTCGTGATCATCGACGATCTGCTCGCCACGGGCGGAACGGTCAACGCCGTCGCGCGGCTCCTCCGGAAGCTCGGGGCGAAAGTCGTCGCATCGGATTTCATGGTCGAACTCGGGTTCCTCAACCCCCGTCCCAATCTCGTCGGCTGCGGAACGGTGAATTCACTGCTGATCTATCAATAATGCGGAGTGCGGAAGAATGAAATATGCCATCATCAGCGATATCCACGGCAACCTCGAAGCCCTGAACACTGTCCTCGCCGTCTGCGAACAGGAACAGGTCGAACACTATGTCTGTCTCGGCGACGTCGTCGGCTACAACGCCAATCCGAAGGAGTGCCTCGACATCGTCCGCGCCCTTCCGAATCTCACCATCGTCAAGGGAAACCACGATGAATACGCATCCAACGGCGACAATCTCATGGAGGGATTCAACCCCAACGCGAAAGCCGCCGTGCTCTGGACCCGCGCCCAGCTCTCCGAAGAGGATCAGCTCTGGCTCTCCTCCCTCCCGATGCGTCTTACCATCAAGGGCGCCAATATGACGATCGTCCATGCAACGCTTGACGGTCCCGATGCGTGGGGGTACATTTTCGACGTGCACAACGCCGCCGACAACTTCTCCTATCAGTTCACTCAGCTCTGCTTCTGCGGGCATTCCCATGTGCCTGTGGCGTTCAGCAAGCGTCCGATCGCAATGGGCGCCCGCCCGATCGAGGAGATCCCCGTCTGGGCGTCCGCCGACGACGGTTCCGATTTCCTCCAGGCGGATATGATCCAGATTCCTGTGGAACAGAGCGTCAAATACCTCATCAACATAGGAAGCGTCGGACAGCCGCGCAACCGCGATCCGCGCGCTTCGTTCTGCATCTACGACACGGAACTGAAGGTGCTTTCGCGCTACCGTCTGCCCTACGACATCGCGCTGACGCAGCGGAAGATTCTCGCCGCCGGTCTGCCTGAACGTCTCGCCACACGGCTGGAGCGCGGTCTCTGACCGCGGGAGAGGCGTCATGAGCCGCTTCCTCATTGTCAAGCCCAGCAGTCTCGGGGATGTGATTCATGCCTTCCCCGCAGTCTCCCTGCTCGCGGAACGGGAGCCCGATGCGGTGATCGACTGGCTTGTCGTTCCCGCGTTCGCTCCGATGGTCGCCTATCATCCGGCTGTCGACAACATCATTCTTTTCCGGCGCAAGGAGCTGGGACAGGCCGCCAAGTTTCCGAAGGCGTTTGCGGAACTCCTTTCCGGAATCCGCAGGAACCGCTACGACGCCGTGATTGACCTTCAGGGATTGTTCCGCAGCGCGGTGGTTTCCCGGCTTGCGAGAACCCGCGTCGTCGCCGGTCCGCTTCACACCCGCGAGTGGGGCGCGCGCATCTTCTACCGCCATACCCTGAATTCCGGGGAAACGGAGCGCCATGCGGTCCGGAAGAACGTCGCGATGATAGCGGAGTTCCTCGGCATTCCGGAGCCGGAGAACATCAAGTTTGAACTGAAATCGAATTCCCTTGCCGCCCAGAGGGTTGCAACTCTTCTGCGCGGTTTTGCGAAGGAGAAGGTGATTGCGGTTGCCCCCGGCGCGCGCTGGATTACGAAGGAATGGCCGCCGGAATTCTTTGCGGAGACGCTGAATCTCTTCTGCCGCGACCATCACGACTATTCATTTGTGATTCTCGGTTCGCCCTCGGAAAAACCGCTCGGGGAGCGTTTGCGCAGCGCGCTCAAAGCCCCTTCTCTGAATCTGATCGGGCTGACCGGCATCGCGGAACTCGTGGAGGCGATCCGCCGTTCGCGCCTGCTGCTCTGCAATGACAGCGGACCGATGCACATCGCCGCCGCGCTCGGAACGCCGCTCACCGCGCTGTTCGGTCCCACCGACCCAGTTCTGACGGGACCGTTCTCGGACCGTGCGGAGGCTCTGACCGCTCCCGTTGATTGTGTGAAATGTTTCAAACGCGAATGCGCCGGTTCCGGCTGTCATGCCGCGATTTCCGCCGCCGCCGTGAAAAAATCCATGGAAAAAATGCTCGGTCTTTAAAAAGCGACTGGCATTTCTCCGGTTTCCGGTGTATGATACTGAAAAATTAACGATGAGGATTCCGCCTATGAAAATTCGCATTCTGCTTCCGCTTCTCCTTCTGTTTTCCGGACTTTCGCTGTTCGCGCAGATCGCAGTCAAGCTCGAAGCCCCCTATCCGGTCTACATGAAATACGACGCTGTGCACGTCCGCATCGTGCTCCGCAACTACACGTCGCATCCGATCGCCTTCGGCAGCTCAAAGAATCTTCAGGGGGAAATCCAGTTCAATATTCTGACTCCGGCGCGGACAATCGCGCGGCTTTCGGACCGCTCGCTGCGTCCGCGGCTCCAGGGCGTGATTCTCGCTCCGGGCGAAGCGCGTTCCTTCACCTTCAACCTCGCCCGTTACTTCAACCTTCAGGAGGAGGGGCTCTACTCCATCCGCGCGGTTGTGCGTCATCCCCAGCTCGCCGCTTCCTATGAATCCAACGAGACAACCTTCAAGATCCGTTCCGGACAGACCGTCTGGAAACGCGAAATCGGACTGCCGGATTACATCGGGAAGAACGCGGACAAGACCATTCGCCGCCGCACCTACCGTCTCCTCACTTTCTCCGACGGACGCAACATGTATTACTGCATGATGATTGACGACCGCGACCATGTCTACGCTGTGCGCCGCATCGGCTTTGACATCGGCTCCAATCTGAAGCCGCAGCTGCAGATCGATTCGCTTGCCCGTTTCCACATCATGGTCGCCGTTACGCCGAAAGTCTACGCGCATTACGTCTACGATTACACCGGACGGCTGGAGCGGCGCGATGTTTACATCCGCACATCTTCGACCCCCTTCCTGGTGCTCGACCCGAAAAAGGCGGAAGTCTCCGTCGACGGCGGACGCATGGCGCGCAAAGACGTCGATTACGAAGATCTGAAAGAACTGCCGTTTCTTGACGAAGTGAAAGCGGAGCGGGAAAACGTTTTTGAAACGAAAAACGAGGAGGAATGATGCGTCCGGATACGGTCCTATGGCGTTCCGCGGACGGTGTCGCGCATACGGCTCCCGATCCCGCGCTCAACCCGCTGGTTCCCGGCTTTGTCGATATCATCGACCAGACTCTGCTTCCGGGCGAGTTCAAACGCATTCTGCTTTCCGAACCGCGGACGGTCTATGATGCGATCAGGCGTCTCGCCGTGCGCGGCGCGCCCGCCATCGGCTGCGCCGCCGCGCTTGGGCTTGCCGCATGCGCCCAGCGTTTCGGCGTTCCGGGGCGCGAAGAGTTTCTCGCGTGTCTCTGCCGGACAGCCGCGTATTTGGAATCATCGCGTCCGACTGCGGTCAATCTGTCGTGGGCGCTCCGCCGCTGCTGTGCGAAGACTTCGGAGTGTGCGGGCGGTGTTTCCGAACTGCTTGCGGTTCTGCTGAACGAAGCGCTCGCGATTCTCGCCGAAGATATTGCGATGTGCGACGCCATCGGTCGGAACGGGCTGACTTTGCTGAAGGACGGCATGGGTGTGCTCACACATTGCAACGCCGGCGCGCTTGCCACGGGCGGATGCGGAACCGCTCTGGCTCCGGTTTACGCCGCGCAGAAAGCGGGACTCCGGCTGCATGTCTATTCGGATGAGACCCGTCCGCTGCTGCAGGGGGCGCGCCTGACGGCGTGGGAACTCTCGCAGAGCGGAGTGGACGTCACCACGATCTGCGATTCCATGGCGGCGCAGGTGATGCGCGAAGGACGCGTCGATATTGTGATTGTCGGTGCGGATCGCGTGGCGGCAAACGGCGACGCCGCGAACAAGATCGGAACCTATCAGCTTGCGATCGCCGCGAAATATCACAGGATTCCGTTTTACGTCGCGATTCCGTTTTCTACGATCGACCGTTCCATTGCGGACGGCTCCGCGATTCCGATTGAACAGCGGGACGAATCCGAAATCACCGCATTCAACGGACGCCGCATCTCGCCGCGGAACATCAAAGTCTACAACCCCGCTTTCGACGTCACGCCCGCCTCGCTCATTACCGGCTACATTACAGAGAAGGGAGTCGTTTCCGCGATATGAAGAAACTGCGTGTCGACGAATGGCTTTGCGCGCACGGCGTCTGTGCAGACCGCGACGAGGCGCTCCGCATGATCATGGAGGGACGGGTCCGCTACAATCCGGACATGCTCGTGCGCAAGGCGTCTGAAACGGTTGCGTTCGAGGCTGCCCTGCTGGTTGACACGGCGGATGCCTTCGCCAGCCGCGGCGCGCAGAAACTGCGTCCGGCTCTGGAGCGTCTTCTGCCCGATCTGGCGGGGCTGATAGCGATGGACGTCGGCGCGTCGACCGGCGGCTTCACGGATGTCATGCTTCATGACGGCGCCGCGAAGGTCTACGCGGTTGACGTCGGGAAGGGGCTGCTGCATGCGAAGCTGCGGAATGATCCGCGCGTGGTCTGTCTGGAAGGTGTGAACGCGCGCACGCTCGACCGCTCGATTATTCCGGAGCCCGTCGATCTTGTCGCGATGGATGTTTCGTTTATTTCGGCGACGAAGATTCTGCCGGCCGCGGACACGGTTATGAAGCCGGGCGCATGGGCGTTCATCCTGGTGAAGCCGCAGTTCGAAGCGGACCGCGCGGATGTCCCCCCCGGAGGCGTCGTCGCCGATGAGGCCGTCCGCGCCGCGTGCGTCGAAAAAGTGAAACGCTTTGCGACGGAGCGGCTCGCGTGGAACTTCCTCGAAGTCACCCCGTCGGAGATCAAAGGACCGAAAGGAAACCAGGAATACATCGCCGTATTCCGGAAAGGATGAACAGCCATGGAATTCACCGTTCAGACACATCAGTTCAATGAGATCATCGACATTACGTTCATGGTCAACGCCCGGATTCCGAAGACTCTGAAATGCGGAATCTGCCACATTTTCTGTCCGCATACAACCGCGGGACTTACGATCAACGAGAACGCCGATCCCGACGTCAAGCATGACCTGCTTGCAAAACTGAAGCTGCTGATCCCGCGCGACGAGCCGTTTTACCGTCACGGCGAATGCAACAGCGACGCGCATCTGAAAGCGATGCTGACCGGTTTTTCCCTTGCGGTCCCGGTCGTGAACGGCGAGCTGCATCTCGGCACGTGGCAGGGAATCTACTTCTGCGAGTACGACGGTCCCCGCACCCGCATGGTGGAGCTTTTCTTCCAGCGCGCGGAGTGCTGATTTCAGCGTTCCGCGAACGCTTTCACCAGATTCAGAATTGTTCTGACCGCGCATTCCATGCCGTCGACGTCGGCGAATTCGCTCTCTCCGTGGAAGTTGTAGCCGCCGGTTCCGAGGTTCGGGCAGGGGAGCCCCATGAACGAAAGCCGGGCGCCGTCGGTTCCCCCGCGGATCGGGACGATGGCCGGAGTTAGCCCGGCGTCTGAAATCGCATTTTTCGCGAGGTCAATCAGGAACGGATGCTTCCGGATCACTTCCGCCATGTTGCGGTACTGTTCGCGGACTTCCTCCGTGACGGTTCCCGCTCCGTATTTTCTGTTGAGCGTTTCGGCAATTCCGTGAATTCTGTTTTTGCGGCGGTTGAACGCGCTCTCATCGTGGTCGCGCAGAATGTACTGAAGTTCCGCCGAGCCGACTGTTCCCGAACATTTCATCAGGTGGTAGAATCCCTGGAATCCATCGGTCATTGCGGGAACCTCTTCCGCCGGAAGCATATTGTCGAATTCAATGGCGACTTTGAGCGCGTTGATCATGATTCCTTTTGCGGAGCCTGGATGCACGGAGCGTCCGCGGATGAAGATTTTCGCTTCGGCTGCGTTGAAATTCTGAAATTCAATTTCGTTTGCCGCTCCTCCGTCGATCGTGTAGGCATACTTCGCTCCGAATTCGGAAACATCAAAGAAGTCCGGTCCTTCCCCGATCTCCTCGTCCGGAGTGAAGGCGATGCGGAGCGGTCCGTGCGGAAGTTCTTGCGTCTGAACGGTTTCGACGGCGGTCATGATCTCCGCAATGCCCGCCTTGTCGTCGGCTCCGAGCAGAGTCGTGCCGTCGGTCGTGACGAGTGTGTGTCCGATGAGGTCTTTCATGAACGGGTAGAGTGTTGTGTTGAGTTCCAGTCCGGAGCTGCCGAGGCGGATGGGCGAGCCGTCCCAGTTTTTGATGATCTGCGGACGGACATTCGCCCCGCTTGCGCCGTCGGAGGTGTCCATGTGTGCGATGAATCCGAGGGCGTCGGCGTGTTCGTATCCGGGTGTGGCGGGCAGCTCCGCACAGACGTGGCATTCGGGAGTCACGCGCACGTTTTCGAGTTTGAGCGTGCGCAGCTCTTCCGCAAGATGTTCCGCGAGCTTGCGCTGTTTCGCGGTCGAAGGATGAGTTCCAGTCGTTTCATCGGACTGGGTATCAAAGGAGCAGTAATCAAGCAGACGTTCGAGAACGGTTTTCATAGGAGACCTTTCGTTTTTGCATCTAATATAACTTCGCTCCCGGATGAAGCAAGTCTTTTTTTTCAGAAAATAAAAAACGGACCGTGCAATTCCGCCAAATGCGTGTATATTATCTTTAAAATACAATTGTAATTTAAAAAGATACAGGAGGCAGTATGGCCAGTCAGGAAATGCCGAAAGCTTACGAATCGGCGGAAATCGAACAGAAATGGTATGCCTGGTGGGAGAACAACGGACTCTTCCGCGGGAAACCGAATCCGGATAAGAAACCCTATTCCATCGTCATTCCCCCGCCGAACGTGACGGGCATCCTCACCATGGGACACGTCCTCAACAACACGCTCCAGGACATTCTCATGCGCTGGCACCGCATGGAAGGCTATGAGTGCTGCTGGTTCCCCGGAACCGACCACGCCGGAATTGCAACCGAAGCCCGCGTGGCAAAAGAACTCCGCAAGACCGAAAACATCGGCCGCGACGATCTCGGCCGCGACGAGTTCATCAAGCGCGTCTGGGAATGGAAGGCAAAATACGGCGGAACCATTATCCGCCAGCTCCGCAAACTCGGTGCCTCCTGCGACTGGGAGCGCGAGCGTTTCACCATGGACGAGGGGCTCAGCCGCGCCGTCCGCAAAGTTTTCGTTCAGCTCTACAACAAAGGCTACATCTACCGCGGACGCCGCATGATCAACTGGTGTCCCGTTTCCAAGACCGCTCTCTCCGATGAAGAGGTGATCTACAAGGACGAGGCTGGCAAATTCTATCACTTCCGCTATCCGCTGACCGACGGTTCCGGCTATCTCGTGGTTGCCACGACCCGTCCGGAGACCATGTTCGGCGATACCGCTGTGGCGGTCAATCCGGAAGATCCGCGCTACAAGCACCTTATCGGCAAGACCGTTCATCTTCCGCTTACCGACCGTGAAATTCCGATCATCGGCGATGAACATGCCGATCCTGAGAAGGGAACCGGCTGCGTGAAGATCACCCCCGCGCACGACCCGAACGACTTCCAGGTCGGTCTCCGCCACAACCTTGAGTTCATCAATGTCATGGACAAGACCGCTCATCTCAACGCCAAAGCCGGAAAAGAGTTTGAAGGCATGGATCGTTTCGAGGCGCGCAAGCTCATCGTTGAAAAGCTCGAAGCGCAGGGACTCCTTGAGAAGATTGAAGACCTCACCCACGCGGTCGGCTACTCCGAGCGCGGCGGTGTGCCGATCGAACCCATGCTCAGCGAACAGTGGTTCGTCAAGATGGGCGAACTCGCCAAGCCCGCAATCGAAGCGGTTCGCAACGGCGATATCAAATTCTACCCCGAACGCTGGACGAAAACCTACTTCCACTGGATGGAGGGCATCAAGGACTGGTGCATCAGCCGTCAGATCTGGTGGGGACACCGCATCCCGGCATGGTACCGCGGTGATGAAACGTACGTCGGCGAAGAACCCCCGCAGGGCGAAGGCTGGGTGCAGGAGGAAGACGTTCTCGACACCTGGTTCAGCTCCTGGCTCTGGCCGTTCTCCATCATGGGCTGGCCCGACAAGACCCCTGAACAGGATTATTTCTATCCGACCAACGACCTTGTGACCGGACCCGACATTATCTTCTTCTGGGTTGCCCGCATGATCATGGCCGGCTTTGAGTTCAAGGGCAAGCTCCCGTTCTCCAATGTCTACTTCACGAGCATTATCCGCGACGATCTCGGACGCAAGCTCAGCAAGTCGCTCGGCAACTCCCCCGATCCGCTCGACGTGATCGCCAAGTACGGCGCCGATGCGCTCCGTTTCTCGATCATCTATATCGCTCCGGTCGGCATGGACATCAAGTACTCCAATGAGAAGTGCGAAATCGGGCGCAACTTTGCGAACAAGCTCTGGAACGCCTGCCGCTTCCGCCGGATGCAGGGAGAAATCTCCGCGAACTTTGCGAACGTCGACGACCTCATCAAGTCCGGCAAGCTGACCTCCGATGAACAGTGGATGCTCGCCAAGCTCGACGCCTGCGCAATTGACATGAAAAAATCGCTCGATGAATTCAAGTTCCATCAGGCGGTTCACGATATCTACGAACTTGTCTGGAGCTCTTTCTGCGACTGGTTCATTGAGGCTTCGAAAGTCCGCTTCAATCTCGGCGGCAAAGCGAAGGAACAGGCTCTGCGCGTGCTCGACTACGCGCTCTGGAAACTGCTCCGTCTCCTGCATCCGTTCATGCCGTTCATTACGGAAGAACTCGCGCACCAGATGGGCTTCCTCGGCGAAAACGAAAGCATCATGTATGCCGAATTCCCGCTTCCGATGTCCGTCAAGGAAACTCCGGTTCCGGATGCCGGAAACGTCATTGCGCGCTGCGAGGCGAAGTACGAACTCGTCCGCGCCGGACGCAACCTGCGCGTTTCCTACAATCTCGCCCCGGGCAAGAAACTGAACTTCCACATCAAGGCCGCGGACGCTGCGTATGAAGAGTATCTGAAGAACTCCTTCGATTCTCTGAAAGGGCTGCTCAATGCGGCTGAACTGACCATTTCGCAGGCGGATTATGTCTGCGACGATGCTTCCGGCGCTCCCTCGACTCTCGTCGCCGCCGGCGCGATCTTCCTTCCGCTGAAGGGGCTGATCGACGTCGATGCGGAGAAGGCGAAACTGCAAAAGCAGCAGAAGGAGCTTCAGGGATGGATCAAATCGTCCGAAGCGAAACTTTCGAACGAGCGGTTCATCGCGAAGGCTCCCGCGAAGGTCGTGGAAGAGGCGAAGACCTATCTTGCCGACCTCAAGGAAAAACTTGCCCGCGTGGAAGAGGCGCTCTCCCGCATGGCGTGACGATGAGGACGGAACGGCGGAACATCGGCTGGTTTCCGGCTGCATGCGCGGCGGTGCTCGTCGCCGCCGCCGTTCTGCGCGTCCTCGCCTTTTCGCCCGGTCTCGAATACGATGAAATCTGGACGGCGCGCAACTATTCCGTGCGCGACGTCTGGACGATTCTCAACGATCTCGCCACGCCGAACAATCATCCGCTGAACTCGCTGTTTGTGAAGTGGATGCTCTTTTTCCCTGCTTCGGCGTGGTCGATCCGCTTCCCTTCTTTCATTGCAGGACTTGCAGCGGTTGCATTGAGCGGCTGGCTTGGATTCCTGCTCTTCCGCTCGCGTCTGACCGCATTCACCGGAATGGTGCTGACTGCGGTGAATCCCGCGCTGATTCTTTATTCCGTTACCGCGCGCGGCTATTCGATGCAGACTGCGCTGATTCTTCTGTATGCCGTGCTGACCGTTCTTGCATACCGGCGCAAATGGCGTCCGGCTCCGGTTCTGATTCCTGTGACCGGCATGCTTGCGGAACTCTGTCTTTCCACCTCCGTTCTCTGGCTCTTCCCGATCTCCCTGGTACATTTTACCGCGGAACTTCTGCGCGCGAAACGGAACTGGAAACCGCTGCTTCCGCTGATTGCCGGATACACAGTTCTTGCAATCCTGCTGCTCGGCTGGATCGCGTTTCATTACACCGATTTCAAAGCCGGACAGAGCTTCGGGTTCTCCGTTGCCTCGATCAATGCGTTTTTCCGTTTTCTGTTTTCCGCTTCCGGCTCGGTCTGCGGCTGGGGCGTGACTGGAACGGCGGCACTGTTTGCGCTGACCGCGCTTCTGTTCGCCTTGTCCGGCTTTCGCATGAAGTTCCGGATCGGAGGCGTGCTTCTGATTTTTCTTTTCCCGTTTGCCGCGGCTCTTCTGACGCTCGCCGGACCTGCCCGGGTCTATCTGACCGCCGTCCCCTTCGCCGCTCTGCTGACGGGGCTTCCGCTGCAGCGTCTGTTTTGTTTTATGCGCAGACGCGGTCTGTTTCCGCTTTTTCTTCAGCTTCCGCTGCTGATCGGCGGATTCTGTTATGCGAATTCCCGCGCCGAGTGGTCCCGTGCAGACTGGATTGAACGTTTCGAGCTCATGAAACGGATTCCGGCCGACCGTTTTCTCTGCATCTCTGCGACGGGTTCGTATCCGGCACTCTGGAACAACGGCGACCCGATTGTGCATGACTATCTTTCCCGCTTCTCCGCGCTGAGGGAGGGAACGCGCTTCGTTCAGATTGATTCTCCGGGCGTCAACGGCATGAACCCGCACGGTTCGGAGGATTCGATTGAACTTGCGGTTCCGGCGCGGCAGTTGGAGCTCGACGGGATGAAATTCAATTCATACCGTGTTGCGCCGTGTCGCGACGGAGATGTGCCGGACGTCGTTCTGTTGCGTTTCGGAAATCTTCCGGTCCGCTATTATGTTGAGCTTGTAACGGCGCTTGCGAATTCGGAGTTCGTAGAAAAGGTGCTGATTCTGAACGCGTTCTTTGTGAATGCCGCGCAGAGAATGACAGTCGATTCATCCGTGAACGCGATTGCGGCTTTGAAAATCCGTCCGGATCTGCCGTCGCATGCGCTTTTCCGGAGATTTTACGCGGCGAACCGCGGAAAATTCGATTTTTTCGTTCTTCGCGCGGATTCTGAATAGAAATTTTTGAAAAACATGCTATACTAACAGAAAAACTTCAGAGAAGGGAGAAAATACAATGGCCATTCATCCTACTGCGATCGTTTCCCCGAAGGCGGAAATCGGCAAGAATGTTGAGATCGGACCCTATACCGTCATTGAAGACGACGTTAAAATCGGGGACGATTGTTATATTGACGCGCACGTGAAGATCGGTCAGTACACGACTATCGGTCCGCGCTGCCGCATCTACTTCGGCGTCTACATCGGCGAGCCGCAGGATCACCGCTTCTACCGCGGAATCCGCTCGTTTGTCGAAATTGGCGCGGATACGGTTCTGCGCGAGTATGTGACCGTGCACCGTCCCCCGTTCGAGTTCCTCAAGACCGTGATCGGCGATCATGTTCTGCTTCAGGCGTTTGTGCATATCGCGCACGACTGCATGCTTTCGGATCGCGTGACGATTTCGAACCACACCGCGCTCAGCGGACACTGCCAGGTCGGTCCCGGCGCCGTTATTTCCGGCTATGTCCTGGCGCATCAGTTCACCCGCATCGGCGCACTTGCGATGATCGGTCCCACCTGTCTGATCGGACAGGACATTCCGCCGTTCTGCATGCTCCGTGAATTCAACTTCATCACCGGACCTAACACGATCGGACTCCGTCGCGCCGGCTTCTCGAATGAAACGCGTCTTGGAATCCGTCATGCGATCAAGACATTCTTCTTCGAGGGACTCAACGCCAAGAATGCGATTGCGTCCATTGAAGCGGATCCGAAAGTCAAGGATATTCCGGAAGTCAAGATGTTCTGCGAGTTCGTCAAGGAATCGAAGCGCGGCATCATGCCGGGCAATCCGAAGTTCGTCGGTCTTCCCGACGACCAGCGTGACGAGCTCGATACGCGCGCATAACCGGTTCTCCAAACAACGAATGACAAAAAAGCGGAGCGCGGACTCCGCTTTTTCTTTTTTCGCCGAAAAAATTTTTTCGTGCTTGTATTTGTCCGCATTTCAATGTATGATATATCTCATTGAACAGGAGAGAGAATGAAGAATTTCGACCCGGGGAAAACACAGGTTGTCGGCAGCGATACGCGCAAAATTCCGGCGGAGCGGCTTACGGCTTCGCCGAACGAACGCTATCATAACCGGAATGTGATCGGGTCGGGCGGCATGAAAATAGTCCTGCAGACCGATGACCTCAATGTCGGACGAAGCATCGCGATGGCGATCTCAAAGGACGCTTCGCCGGAAAAACAGCTCCGGTTCCTCGAAGAGGCGCGCATTACCGCTTCGCTCGAGCATCCGAACATCGTTCCCGTTCATGACATTGGAAGAGGACGGAGCGGCGTGCCTTATTTCACCATGAAGCTGGTTCGCGGGCTCACCCTCGAACAGATTATCGGCGGGTTGAGAAAAAACGATCCAGGACTGCAGAAACGGTTTCCGCTTCATGCCAGGCTCGAAATCTTCCTCAAAGTCTGCGATGCGATCGCATTCGCCCACTCGCGCGGAATCATTCACCTCGATCTCAAACCCGACAACATCCAGGTCGGCGAGTACGGAGAAGTGCTGGTGCTCGACTGGGGGATCGCCCGGCGGGTCGGCGATGTGGAACCGGATATCCCTGCTTCCCCGAAACTTTCCGCGTCCGCCGGCGTCACGATGGACGGCGTCATCCGCGGCACGCCGGACTACATGGCGCCTGAACAGGCGTCCGGCCAGAACAGCCGCCGCGGGCTCTGGACCGATATTTATTCCCTCGGCGCGATTCTTTATACGCTCATCACTCTGCACACTCCCTATGAAGGACGCTCGATGGAGGAGATCCTCCAGAATGTCATGACGGGCGGCATCACGCCTCTTTCGCTGAAGGACGGGCGGCGCGTGCCGGCTCCGCTGGAGTTCATCGTGCTGCGCGCAATGGCGCTCTCTCCGGAACGCCGCTATCCGAGCGTACAGGCGCTCCGCGAAGATATTATTGCGTATCAGAACGGCTTTGCGACGGTCGCGGAAAACGCCGGGCTTTCCACTCTGTTTCTGCTCTGGCTGAAACGGAACCGGATTCAGATTTATGTCGTCTTCTCCATAGTTCTCACAATCGGAATCGTATTGACGTTCGCCGCCATTCACCTTTATGCCCGGGCGCTCAGCGAGAAGGTGTTCGGACGTTCCGAGCAGGCGCGGATCGCGGCGGAACGTGCGTTCAGCGGTCTTGAATCGCGCATCCGCCGGGAGAATCTCCGGGAGTGGAAACTTAAATTTTCCGATGATTTCACAGAGCCCGATTTTACGGACCGCTGGAAGTTTCGGCTGAATCACCGGATTCCGCTCGCAGCCTCGCAGACGCTGCGGTATGTGAAGCCGGGTGCGGAGGGCATCCGCATTTTTGCGATGGCATATCCCCTCGACATGCTTTCCGGCAATGTGCTGCGTTCGAAAGATTTGCGCATGCTGACGGAGTTTTCCGTCGATGACGCCGCCCCGGGCGCGGTCGTGCAGATAACCCTCAACAATACGGGATTCAACGACGGTTATGTGTTCTCCCTTTATCCGCTGGAGAATCCGCATGTGACTCTTCACCGCGGACACAGCGAAGAGCTGCTTGCCGAGGCGAAAGCGGCGCATCCGCCCGTAGGGGAGGCCTGGAAGGTCGATGTCATTGTGACGTCCGGACCGGAGGGAACCGCTTTGAAAATGAGTGTGCAAGGCAAAGAGATTCTGCATTTCAGCGAACCGCGCCGGATCAGCGCTCTGCCGGAACGGATGATTCCGGCGGCGTTCTCGTTCAGCAAATGCGCGGCAACGCTGCGGAGCGTCAAACTCATGACGCTGGGGGCGTCGATGCGCGCGGATATTCTGGATATTGCGGAACAGCTTCTGCGCAAAGGAACTTTCGCGGCGGCGCAGGAGCTGTTCAACGAAGCGGAGGAATCCGCGACTTCCCCGGAACGGCGCAAACGCGCGGCGGACGGTCTCCGCACGGCACGCCTGCTTCAGGAATACCGGTCCCGAATTCCGCAGTGGGAGGAGCTGCTCCGGAAGAGCTGGAAGGGGGCGCGGATCCGTTTCAATCTGGAACATGGCGGTTTTCATCTCTTTGCTTCGGGCGGTTCGGTGCGCGATCTTTCCGTGCTGAAGGACATTCCGGTCAGCGGGCTTACCCTGCTCGATGCGCAGCCGCAGAGTTTTGAGCCGCTCCGGGGAGGGCGTCTGCGAGTGCTCATCTTGCGCAACTGCCGCATTCCGGCCCCGTCGCCGCTGGCCTCTTTGCCGCTGGAGACGCTTGTCCTGGACCGGACGCCCGCCGCGAACATAGAGTTCCTGCGGAAGCTGAAGTTGAAACATCTGACTCTGCGCGGCTGCGGGATTGAATCGCTTGCCCCGCTCGCCGGAATGAAGATTGAAACGCTCGACGTCAGCCATAACCGCATCCGGAATTTGCGGCCGCTGCTGGGCATGCCGCTGAAATCGCTTTCGGCGCAGTTTAATGACATCTCTTCGATTCTCCCCCTGTATAAAATGCCGCTGGAGATTCTGAATCTGGCGTGCAACCGCATTGCCGATATCCAGGCGCTTCACGGACTGCCGCTTCGGAAGCTGGATTTGGCATGCAATGCGGTTGAGGATATTTCCGCGCTTAAGGGCATGCCGCTGGAGGTTTTGGACCTGGCGTACAACCGCGTCGAATCGCTAGCGCCTCTGGCGGAGACGGCGGGACTGACGGCGCTTTACCTGGAAAGCAACCGCGTTACCGAGCTCGCGCCGCTCCGGAAGCTGACGCGGCTGACGGTTCTGGACGCATCGGACAACCGGATTCTTTCCCTGGTTCCGCTGGTGCAATGCCGGATGCTGGCCGATCTCTCGCTTTGCGGGAACCGGATCCAGGATCTTTCGCCCCTGAAGAACCTGAAGGCGCTCCGCTCGCTGAACTGTTTCGGCAATCCGGTTGCGGAACTCGATCCGCTGAACACCCTGAATTTGGAGCGTCTGTTCGTTTCGGGCGGTTCGGTCGTGTCGTTCGGAACGCTGTTTCTGCGTCCTCCGCGCGAATTGTTCCTGTTCCACGATGCGAAGATGGAGCGCGGGAGCTCCGCGCTTCTGTATGAGCGGAGTGTCGCGGGCGAATCCGCAATGCGTCTGCGCCGGCAGCTCCGGATACTCGACGCATATCTGGACGGCAGCGGCGACCGGCTGCGGAGCATGGCCTATGAAATCAATGGAAAGCGCTATTCCATGATTCCGGTGATGACGAATTACGATTCGGCAAAAACAATGGCGGCGAAGCTCGGGGCGTCTCTGCCCTCATGGGAAAAATCCCGGGAGCAGGCGGAGCTTTTCCGGATGCTCAAAACGCCGTTCTGGGTTGAGACGGACGAGGCTCCGGAAAGCGGCAAACCGCATTCCGGCTGTTTTCTGGACCGCCGACTGGGACGGAGCGGCATCGCGGTCAACCGGAACCCGCAGCGTGCGCTCCCGCTGGTGCTGGAGTGGAAGTAATTATTTCCCCCACTGCGAATACGGCGTGCGCGCGAGCCGGGAGTTGGCGTAACGGTGATCTCCGGTCACTTCTTTTCCGAGCCATTCGGGACGCGGGAAGGTCTGCGTTTCGGATTTGAGTTCAATTTCCGCGATGATGAGTCCCGCGTTCTCCCCGCGGAATTCGTCGATCTCCCACCGGAATCCCTGATGAACGACGATGTGCCGCACTTTGTCGATGACTCCGCCGGTGCAGAAGAGCTTGAGCATCTGTTCGGCGTCTGCAACGGGAATTTCGTATTCGAATTCGTTTCTGGAGAACCCTTTGACGGCGCTTTTCAGAGTGATGAACGCTTTTTCTCCCGCGATCCGGATGCGTCCGGAAACGTAAGTCGCCCCGCCGGCGAATGGCAGATAACTCTGTTTGAATACGGTGGATTGTGTGACGGCTCCTCGCCAGGAATCGTCGTTCAGAAGAAACTTGCGTTCAATTTCCATGCCCATGCTGAGTCTCCATGCGGGAAAGAATCAGAGCCTTGAGATTGCGGAGCACCTCGGCGGACTCTTCGGTTTTCATGATGCGGATTGCGCGGTCGATGAGGAACAGGCGGCGCGAACGCGTCCCTTCCTCCTCCCAGCGCGGCAGAATCCGTTCAATTGCAAGCGGATAGATGCGGACGGATGCAATGCCGGCGGCCGTTTTGTTGAAGTTGATGACTCCGAGCACGTTGTTTTCGCATTCCCCGACCACGCCGGCCTCTTCGAACGCCTCTTTCGCTGCGGATTTGAGCGTATCCATGCTCTTGGCTATGTTGCCTTTCGGGAGAATCCATCCGCCGCCCGCGGAGGGGGTGACGAGCATGACGCGGATTTCGTCGCCGTACACTATGTAGGGCGCGCTTCCGGACTGCTGGATCCGTTTCGCCTTCGGAGAAACCTTTTTTGCCGGGCGAGGCTTGACCGCGGCTTTCAGAGTGACGGTTTTCATTTTTCGCTTTCGTTGAATTTCCGCAGCGCCGCGGCAAGGCGGTCGTAAAGACGGTACAGCGCGACGCGTTCGGTGATGGAGGAGGAGAGCATCCGCTTCACTTTTCCGTCCTTGAAGACGATTTTCAGTTCCACATACCGGGAGAATTCGACCTTGAGCCAGATGAAAATGCATCCGGCGACCAGGATGATGTAGGCTGGCATGTAGTAAAGGCAGGCGAGGGAGCCGAGAATGAACAGAATGGCCGCCGTCGTGCAGGTGAATGCGCGGTGATCCACGCTGAACTGTTTGACGTCTTTCAGTGCCACCTGTTCACGGGGGAAGTTGACGACCCCGTTTTCCACTGTGATTCCGGAATAGTTTTTTCGTCTGTGAAGCCTGATTGTCATGTCTGAACCGCCATTCTGATCTCTTTCAATTTTATCCCCGGAATCTTGAGAGATGGTTCGTAAACCGGAGAGATGAATTTTTCCTGTTCCCCTGCGAGGATTGCCGCCAGTGCGGTTCCCTGATCTTTTGCCGCCGCCCAGAGCCCGTTGACTTTGCCGTCAAACTGCGCGCAGTCGCCGATGGCGTACACGTCCGGAAGCGAGGTCGCGAAACGGTCGTCGACGATGATTCCGCGGTCGATTTGCGCTCCGGCCGCCTTCGCCAGTTCTGCGCGAGGACGGATGCCCGCGGAAATGAGGATGAGTTCCGTTTCAAACTCCGTTCCGTCATCCAGCCTGATCCGCCAGCCGTCAGCGGTCCGGGCAAGCGATTCGGTGGAGCGTCCGGTGAAGACGCGGTAGCCGAGTTCGTCAAATTTTCTGCTCAGAATCGCGGATTCCGCTTCGGAGAGCTGACGCGGGAGAAGACGCGGCTGCATTTCGATGATTGTGACTTTCTGTCCGCGCTGAAGCAGTGCGTGCGCGGCTTCGAGTCCGAGCAGTCCGCCGCCGATGACGGTTGCGGACTTTCTGTCCGGCATCTGCCGGAGAATGCGCTGAACGTCTTCGAGCGAGCGGAGCGTCATATTCTGTTCCGCTCCCTGAATCGGAGGCAGGGCGGCGTCCGCGCCAGTGGCGAGAATCAGTGTGTCATATGCAAGCGTTTGCGAACCGGAGAACGCGAGCCGTTTCTGTTCCGGATGAATTGCGGAGACTTCGCATGACGGGCGGAAGTCAATCCCGAGCGCGCGGATCGCTTCGGGGGAGGAGAGCACGAGCTTTTCCTCCGGCAGAGTTCCCGCCAGAACTTCAGGCAGACGGATCCGCGAATAGAGCCCGTGCGTGCCGGAATCAAGGAGGACGATCTCCGCATCCGGTGCTTTGATGCGCAGGAATTTTGCGGCAGTGAATCCGGCGATTCCGCATCCGACGATCGTGATGTTTTTCATGTTCCCCGCCTCCTCTCCGATGACAACAATAAAACGAAACGTTTTCCGGGATATTGTGCAATATAGACAGGATATTGAAAAAATCAAGAGAACTTTACAAATGTTTCTGAAAAAAAGTCAGTCCTCCAGACGGATCAGCTTCTTTCCGTTTTCCGTTTCGCGGACAAGTGCGATGACCGCGATTGAGTTTTGAAGAACTCCTGAATCTCCCCGCAGTCAGTTTTCCGTCTCTCCGGCGCGAAGCTCCTGCGGGGATTTTTTGGTGCGCGAGCGGACGAACCGCGCAAAGCTCGACGGGCTGCGGAATCCGCATCTGCGAGCGACTTCCGCGATCGGAAGAGAGCTTCCGCGCAGGAAACTGTTCGCCAGCTGCATCCTCAGCTGCATGATGAAATGTCCGGGCGAAGTGAGCCTGTTTCTCCGGAAATAAAGCTGAAGCGTGGTTTCCGGAATTCCGAACCGGTCGCAGAGTGTCTTGACCGAAAGTTCCGGATCGGAGCAGTTCGCGCGGATGTAGTCGACACAGCGTTCAAACATGTTTTTGGAATTCTGCGCGGGCGGAATCACCAGTTCCGAGAGGATCTGAACGAGAATTCCGGACAGACGCGCAATGCAGACCGGGTCGCGCACGTAGATGTCCCGTTCCAGTTCCGCAAAGAGTTCTTCGGGAAATGCCGCCGCATGTGAGACCCGTTCGAGACCGTAGGCCATGAACGAGGCGACTGCAAGAGGACCCTCGAAGCAGAGCCACCGGGATTTCCAGCGTTCGGAAAGTCCGCGCATCACATGCGCTTCTCCGGGAAGAAAATAGAAAACGTCGCCCGCTTCCAGCTTGAATTTGCGTCCGTAGAAGTCGATTTCGCCCATTCCCGATTCGCTCCAGCAGAGCTCCACGAAATTGTTGTGGATTTCCGTTGAAATACTGTAGCTGTCCGCCGGAAGCTCCTTGCGTCCGACGGAACAGACGTAGAAGGGGAGAGCGACCAGTTCCTTCGCATCGAATCCCCGGATGCAGCACTTTGTCTCGATTGCATGTTTTGTCAATTGATTCACCGTTTTTGCATGGTTCCGTTTTTCTTTTTTAATATAAGACATTCCGGAGATATTGCAAGCCGTATCTGTTGAAAATGAATATTGAAATATGTTTTTTGGTGATTGCGCAAACCGTCCCGGCGTACTATAGTAGGCGTATTGCAAACGACAGGAGTTCTTTATGCAGGATTTCAGCAAACTTCTCCGGCAGTCGCCGGAAACGGTCGGCGCGGGACGCCTTGCTCCGCGGGCATTTTTCCATACTTATGCAACCGAAGCGGATGCGCTTGCGGGCGGCGAAAACCCGTACACCATGACGCTGAACGGCGAATGGCGTTTCAAATGGTTTGAAAATCCCGATCTGGTGACGGATGAGTTCCGGCCGGAAACCGATGATTCGCAGTGGGATCGCATCGCCGTTCCCGGCTGCTGGGACATGCGGGGATACGGATATCCGCATTACACCAACATCAACATGCCGTTCCCGGATTATCCGCCGTCCGTTCCGCTCGACCGCAACCCCGCCGCGGTCTACCGCCGCACCTTCACGCTTCCCGAATCATGGCGCGGCCGCCGCACGATTCTGCGCTTCGACGGCGTGGAAAACCTGTTTTACGCATTTGTCAACGGCGCGCTTGCCGGATTCAGCAAGGATTCGCGCGGAGCTTCCGAGTTCGACATTACGGAAAAGCTCGTTGAAGGCGAAAACAAAATCTCCGTCTTCGTCACCCAGTTCAGCGATGCCGCGTATGTGGAAGACCAGGACCAGTGGTGGCACGCGGGAATCGTCCGCAATGTCACGCTTCTTTCGCGTCCCGAGAACCGGATTGAGGATATCTGCGTCACCTCCACGCTTGACGGTTCGCTGAAGAACGGTCTGCTGAAACTCGAACTGATCGCCCGTCTCAAACCGCTGAAAGGCGCGTTTTCCGAGGGCAACAACGGCATGGTCGAGTATTGTGTAAACCGTCCGCAGGAGGGCTGGTTCTTCGATCTGCGTCTGCTCGACGCCGCGGGCGGTGAAGTCTGGAAGACAACCACCGACGTCGGACACAAGCTCAGCGAGGGCGTTTACTTCAACGCCAAAGACCCCGCGCGTCTGTTCGGCCGTCTTGAGGTTGAGCTTCCCGCAATTCATGCGTGGAACGCGGAAGATCCGTACCGCTACACGCTGACCGTGACCCTGCGGAATCAGGAGCGCGGGGTGATGGAAGCCGCCGCACTCGAAATCGGATTCCGCAGCGTGGAGGTCCGCCGCCGCGAACTGCTGATCAACGGCAAGCCGGTTCTGATCCAGGGGGTGAACCGCCACGAGCACGATCCGCGCACGGGACGCTCCCTCACGGTCGAAGCGATGCGCCGTGACCTGATTCTCATGAAGCAGTTCAACATCAACGCCATCCGCACGAGCCACTATCCCGACGCTCCGGAATTCTACGACCTCTGCGACGAGCTCGGTTTCTACGTTTTCGATGAAGCGAACATTGAAAACCACGCCTTCTTCTACGACATGTGCTCCAACCCGAGCTGGGGCGAATCCTACCTCGACCGCATCATCCACCTGGTGACGCGCGACCGCAACCACCCGTCGGTCATCGTCTGGTCGCTCGGCAACGAATCCGGCTACGGCGCCAATCACGCCGCACTCGCCGGCTGGATTCGTGAAGCCGATCCGTCCCGTCCGCTCCACTGCGAACGCGCGATCTATTCTCCCGACCGCGGCAACTGGGCGCCGAACCTGAACCGCGGCATTACGGACATCATCGCCCCGATGTATCCGCAGATCGATTCCATCGTCAACTGGGCGCGCACGCAGACGGAGGACGACCGTCCGCTGATCTGCTGCGAGTATTCGCACGCCATGGGCAACAGCAACGGCTGCCTGAAAGAATATTTCGACGCCTTTCGTCACTGGCACGGTCTTCAGGGCGGGTTCGTCTGGGAATGGTGCGACCATGGAATTTACAAACGCGGCGCCGACGGCAAGGAGTTCTTCGCTTACGGCGGCGACTTCGGAGATCAGCCGAACGACTTCAATTTCGTCTGCGACGGCCTTGTTTCTCCCGACCGCATTCCGCATCCCGGTCTCTACGAGTTCAAAAAACTTGCCGCTCCCGCTGAATTCTCCGCGGTTGATCTCAACTGCGGACGCATTCAGATCCGCAACCGCCGCTGGTTCACTTCGCTGGACGACTGCGAGCTTGTCTGGACTCTCACGGTCAACGGGCGTGCGGCGCAGACCGGAACGCTGCCGCTGCCGCATCTGGATTCCGATTTCGCATTTCCGGATTTCACCGCGTATGCGGCGCATGATCTGTTCACGATCAGCAGAGCAAACTCTGCGGTCATGACGATTCCGTACAACCGTCCGTCGGATCTGCGCATCGGAGACGAGTGCCGTCTTCTCGTTTCGCTCCGTCTGAAAGCCGCGAATGCGTGGGCGCCGGCCGGACACGAACTCGGCTGGGAGGAGTTCGTGGTTCCGTACCAGAGCCGTCTGCTTCCCGTGCCGGAGGCGGTGCGTCCCGGCACGCTTGAGGTCGCGGAGGACGGCGTTCTGTCTCTCTCCGACGGTTCGGTCTGCATTGAAACGGAAGCCGGGCTGAACACCTGGCGCGCCACGACGGACAACGACTGCCGCCGTCATCGTTTCGGCAAGATGAACTTCGGCAACAGCGTCGGGAACATCTGGCTTTCCGAAGGTCTTTTCGACCTCGGGCGCACGGACTGCAAAGTCCGCCGCGATGCGGAGAAAACGGTCGTGATTTCCCGGTATGGCGAGCTGGCGGTCCACTCTCTGTCGATCATTCCGGAAACGGATGGTTCGTTCCGCTTCGAGAATGAGATTGAATATGCGCAGAGTCTGACGGAACTTCCGCGCATCGGAATCGTTTTTGAGCTTCCGCATTCGTTTACGGATGTCGAGTACTGGGGGCGCGGGCCGCAGGAGAACTACCGTGACCGCTGTGCCGGATATCCGGTTGGCCGTTACCGCACGACGGTTGACGCGATGGAAGAAACCTACATCATGCCGCAGGAATCGGGCAACCGCACGGATGTCCGCGAGCTGATTGTATCGGATGGCGGGCATCGTCTGGCGATAGTTCCGGAATCTGTCATGGAATTTTCGATTTCGCGTTACAGCGCGCGAGCAAAACAGGCGGCGATGCACCGTCACGAACTGAAAGAGAGCGGCAGGATTTATCTGAATCTTGATCTTCTCCAGCGCGGCGTCGGCACCGAGAGCTGCGGTCCCGATACGCTTCCGAAGTACCGAATTCCCGGCGGCGTCTATCGCTTCACCTTCCGTCTTTTCTGGAAGGCGTGAGATCGGTTTTTCATCCGGAGACTCCCTGAAATGAGTCTCCGGATGATTTTTAAATTCACTCTTCCGTTATGACAAGCCGCTCCAGGAGGGCGGGGAAGCAGTTGTCGGCGAACCAGTCGTCCGGAACTGCGACCTGTTCGGAGGCAAGGGTGATCTCCACACTTCCGTTCACAATCTTTTTCCGCGGGACGGAGAACTTCTGAAGTTTGTTCTCCTCGTCGCCGCGCGGACAGCTCCACGAGACCGTCGGGAGAACGGCCGCATCGCCGGATTTGATCTGAATCCGGTAGCGGAAGGAACCGGGCGTCCAGCGCGGGACGGCATCCGCCAGATAAAAGTTCACGGTCGTTCCGGTGAGAGTGTCGAGTCCGTTTACCGAAATCCGGAGGGCGTGCGGGTGAATCCAGAAGGATTTGCCGTTGCCGACTGAAATTCCGCTGCCGCGCACGAGAACCGAAAGTTTTTCGTTTGCGGAGCGGACCACGCGGTCGTACGGCGTTGCGGAAACCAGTTCACCGAACGGATAATTTCCGAAACAGTCGATTTCATGGACAGTCGTTTCGTTTGACGGAATCTGCGCGGCGAAACGGGCGTCGTCTTTGGAGTGAATGCGCTGAAGTTCGGAGTCCGCATGATCCGCAAACGCGCGGAATTCCGAGGCGGCGAATTCGATGGCGGAAATCGCATCCGGAGCGGGGCGGACCTCTTCCGGAAGCAGCCCGTAGAAGCGGTAGTAGGAACGGCGCGGTCCGAATTCAAGAACAACCGTTTCGCCGCGCTGGAAATCTCCAAGCGGACGCTCCTGCGAGTCGATTTTGCATTTTTTCGGCGCGGTGAAACGGATGGTCAGCGGCGCGAGAAGCGGCGTGTCCGGGTAGAGGTAGCACTGGCGGTGCGGATGCGTTCCGATGGTCTGAACCTTCCAGAGGTTGTTTCCGACGCCGTTGAACTCAGCGGGGGAGGGAGTGGAGAGCTGCTCCAGCTGAACATGAACTTCGCCTGAGAATCCGACGGGAAGGACGATGACGCAGTGGGAGCGGCGGTCGTCCAGGATCGGCGGGTAGTAGGCTGAGACGCCCGGCTTGTCGATCCGGACCGGACGGGCGTCCCAGAAGGCGATCGGCGTTTTGCGCGGGAGCGGCGCGGCAACGGAGATCCGCGCGTTTTTCCCGTTCAGCTCCACGCGGATGTTTGCGCGGTCTTCATCGGCGTGATTCGGGTTGTTGGTCGCCGCTTCGATGTAATCGTGATGAACCGACGGCAACGGGTCGAGATGAGAGAATACCGCTTTGTAATCGAACATCTCCATGCAGATCGAGGGGCCTGCGTTGACGGGTTTGTTCATGATGCGCGAACCGACGAAGTAGTCGCGCTGGGTCATGACGATTTCCGGAGAAGCCGGACAGAATTTTTCGTAGTAGGCGGCGACGTCGCGTCCGTTTGCGAAGATGATCGGCAGTTTTTTTGCGAGATCGAGGATGAGCGCCATTCCGCGGCGGTTGTGCTTGGTCATCGACCGGACGCCGTAGGTGCGTCCGAGTTCAAATCCCGCGGAGAGAAAGAAGGGCTTGCGCTTGAATTCGGCGGCGCGGAGACAGTCGATCACAAAGTTGCGGAAGCGTTCCGGATATGCTCCGGATTCGACGGTGCGGTTCCAGCGCAGGAAGTGCGCGGGAACAAGCGCGTAGTCGTCGCCGTTGATTGCGGCGGTCGCGAACGGCATTTCAAGCACATTCGGCTCGTCCTCGGGGGCGCGGACTCCGGGACGGTGAATATCCTCTTCGCACGCGTAGAACGGCTGGGAAGGCATCCCCTGCCGGTTGAGGAGCTGAAGAATGGAGAGACCGTTTTCCTTCATCGCGCGGAAGAGCGCGGGCGTGGGATTGTCGGTCGCGAATCCGCGCAGCTGGGAGAGTCCTTTGGACTGGAACCATGCGTTGAGCTGCCGCAGCCGTTCGGCGATGCGCTCTTCCGGAAGAGATGTTTCGGCGCCTCCGAAGAAGGGGTAGACTGTGTCGCCGTAGTCCTGTTCGAATCCGCGGAAAGTGGAATCGTTGAGCTGGTCGGGGGCGACGCAGTAGTTGACGGGGACGCGTTTCGCATGGGCGACGCTGTCGAAGTTGTCCGCGGAGAACGCCGCGACGGAGAGCTGAAGAATGACCGCATGATCCGGGGCGATTCCGAGGTAGCGGATTCGTTTTTCCGAAGCTCCGGTATTCTCGTAAATCAAATAATGTCCCGGGTGCAGAGGTCCGATGGCGTCGCCCTTCCGGGCGGAGATTACTTTGTTTCCCGTAGAGAGGTGCGGGTGTTCGAATAATTCGGAATCGTATTCCAGAATAATTTTTTCTGTTTTGTCGTAGAGATAACGCATATAAAACTCCTTGCTACCGGTATTATACTCCATAATCTCTAAAAGTAAAAGGAGAAATGGAAAAACTATGAAAAAAATTATTTCCCCTTTGCTTTTTCCTTTTTGAAGATTATGTTAATCGAATCAACTTCAAAAAAGGAGTTTATCATGACTCGCGAATGGAACGGATACTGGATTAACGACGGAAAGACGATGTGTGCTCCGGCGGACTGGGTCGGCGCGGCGCCTTATTTGCGCAAAACATTTGTCTGTGACAAAGCACCGGAAAAAGCAACGGTGTTTCTCTGCGGACTCGGATGGCATGAACTCTATGTCAATGGACAGAAGGCCGACGACCGCGTGCTCGCGCCGGTCGTTACGCAATATGAAAAACGCGATTCGTATATCGAATACGATGTGACCGGACTGCTCAGGCCGGGCAAAAACGCGGTGGCGGTGCTCCTCGGAAACGGATGGTACAACTGTCATACGACCGAAACCTGGAGCTTCGACAAGGCTCCGTGGCGTGACTGGCCGAAACTCCTCTGCGATATCGTCGCCGACGGAAAACTCCTCGCGAAATCGGATACCTCATGGCGCTTCCACGAAAGCCCGGTCCGCTTCGATGCGCTCCGCAACGGCGAACATTATGACGCGCGGTTCGAAATCCCCGGATTCGCCGATCCCGACTTCGACGACTCCGGCTGGAAATCCGCCGTGCAGTGCAATCCGCCGGGCGGTCTGATCGTCAAAGAAGATCTCGAACCCTGCAAAGTCATGCGCGAATACGAACCGGTCGGCGAAAAGTTCATTTTCTCCTATCAGACCGTTTACGATTTCGGAACCAACCTTACCGGCTGGTGCGAAATCGAAGTCGAAGGCGTGCGCGGCGAAACCGTCAAGCTCGAATATGCGGAACAGATCCGGGCAAATGGAAATATTACCCAGGAGGAGATCGGCATGTTCATCAAAAAGGACGGCTTCCAGACCGATACCTATACGCTCAAAGGCGAGGGCGTCGAACGCTTCCGTCCGCGATTCACCTATCACGGTTTCCGCTATGTGCTTGTCTCAATCTGGAACAAAGATACGAAACTCCGTTCCATCAAGGCGCAGTTTGTTCACAACTCCTTCCGCAAAGTCGGCGAGTTCGAATCTTCCGACGCCACGCTGAACCGTCTGCAGCAGATCACCATGCAGAGTTATCTCTCCAACTTCACCGGCATTCCGACCGACTGTCCGCACCGCGAGAAGAACGGCTGGACAGGCGATGCGAACATCGCCTGTGAGACCGGACTCTGGAACCGGGACGGACACGGCGCGTACACTCATTTCATGCGTCTGCTTGCCGATACTCAGCGCGTCAGCGGACAGCTTCCCGGCATTGCTCCCTCGGGCGGATGGGGATTCAACTGGGGCAGCGGTCCCGCGTGGGACAGCCTTTTGTTTGAAGGCTGCTGGCAGGTTTACCGCTTCTACGGGGACGATTCGCTCGCCCGCGAACTCTACGGCAACATGAAGCGTTACGTCGAATATTGCCGCGGCATGTCCGAGAACAACATTGTCCGTTTCGGTCTTGGCGACTGGTGCCACTGGAACAATTCCGGAATAGTTCCGGTTGAAGTCACCTCCACCGGCTATTACTACAGCGATACGGTGCGTCTCGCCAAGTTCGCCGCCCTGTTCGGCAAAGAGGAGGATGCAAAGCGTTACACTGAGCTCGCCGCCGCGATCAGGAAGAGTTTCAATGAGAAGTTCTACAATGGCGACGGCACCTACTCGACCGGAGTCATGACCGCGCTCGCCGCGCCGCTTTTCTTCGGTCTCGCGGAGAAGGATCAGGAGCTGACCGCAAAGAAACTTGCGGAACTGGTCCGCGCGAATTCGCACAAGGCCGATTTCGGCATTCTCGGCGCGAAGTATGTTCCGCGCGTCCTTTCGGATTACGGCTATGCGGAGGATGCGTTCCGGCTCATCACGCAGCCGGAGTTCCCGGGTTGGGGTTACTGGGTGAAATGCGGCGCAACGACGCTCTGGGAGCACTGGAACGGCTGTTCGTCGCAGAACCATATCATGTACGGCGATATTTCCGCCTGGATGTATCAGTATCTCGGCGGCGCGGAGCCTTGTTTCGAAACGCCGGGATTCAAACATTTCACGCTGAAACCGAACTTTGTTCCGCAGCTTTCGCATGTGAAGATGTCGCATGACACCCCGTACGGCGAGCTCCGGGTTGAATGGAGACGCGACGGAAAGTCGGTTGTGTGCGAAATTCAGATTCCGGACGGCTGCTCGGCGGATCTCGTTCTTCCCGGGAAGCCGGCGGAGAAGATCGGCGGACACTGCACCCGCACGTTTGAACTCTGAAATTTGATAAAATAAAATTAAGAACAGCGCGTCTCCGGAGCATTTTTCAGAGACGCGCTGTTTGCGTAAACAGATTGCAGTTTCGGCGCCTTCTCGGCGCGAAGTGCAGGCGGCGGATTATTCCGCGTAAGCGGCGGAGATGCGCATGTCGGCGCAGCCGTAGTACAGAATGTGTTTTCCCTTGAATTCAACAAGACCGGAGGCGAAGCAGGTGAAGTCTGCAACTCCGTAGAATTCATAGAGATGATCCGGAACGATCACGGGTTCGTCGCAGCGGGCGATGAGACGCGTCGGATCGTTGCGGTCGAACAGCGCCCAGCCGATGCTGTAGAACATTTTCGGATGAAGCGGAAGATAATGCGGCGAGGCGGTGCGGGCAAGCTCCTCCGCGCGCCGTTCTCCGGCGTCTCCGTTGTAGAGCAGGAGAATGCCGTCGTCGGAAATGAGCGGGGCTGCTACGGATTCGCAGAGACATTCGTCGAATTTGCCCGGACGCTGCGTCAGCGCGGGCTCGTCGAGAAGATGCCAGGTGCGGAGATCTTCCGACCAGGCGAGGCGGAGACACCAGTTGTCGTAGTACGCCCAGTATTTTCCGTTGATTTTCTCCGGAGTGACCGCGATCGCGCGCGAGGGGAGAATTTCGCCGAGAAATTCCCAGTGAACCAGGTCTTTGGAAAGCGCGGCGAGTCCCGGAGTCATGACATTGAAGCGTCCGGAGGGTTCGCGGTAGACTCCTGTGTAGGTGAGCAGCCACTCATCGCCGATTTTCACCAGACGCGGGTCTTCAAATCCGCCCTGAAACGGGGAATCGGGTCCGGGATTGAATTCGGGAACCGGTTCGGGAGACATGGTGAAATTGAAGCCGTCTTCGCTGGTCGCCCAGCCGAATGTGGAGACGCTCCAGTTGTTCTTCGTGGCGGCTTCGCGGCTGAAGTCGATGCAGCGGCAGAGCATGTGAACTTTGCCGTTCTTGACGGTTGCCGCCGGATTGAAAACGGCGTCTTTTGCGCAGGAATTCGCGTTCGGACGGAGGATCGGGTTGCCCTCGTATTTTTTGAGGCGGGCGACCCATTCAAAAGATTTCGGAAGCAGAGAAGTCATGGAGAACTCCATAGTTAAAGGTTCTCTGTTAATATAATCATTCGCAAAAAAAAATCAAGCCCGCATTTGTGCTTGCGGGCTTGAAAAGGGACGGTTTATTTTATGAGTTCCACCTTGACGTCGTCGATCAGAATTTCGGGAATCCGCGTTGAAAATGCAAGATTTGCCATCGGGACTGCGGCGGAGGCGAACTTTTTCAGATCGGTCGGGTAGACGATCTCAAAAGCGTATTCCTTCCATTCGGTTTCGAGCGCGCAGTCTCTGCGGATGATGTTCTGCGGAGGCGTCTGGGTGACTCCGTCATTGAAGGCGTTGAAGATGAAGAACATCGTGCCGTTTCCGGAGCCTTTTGCCCAGAACGAGATCTTGTATTTTGCTCCGGGGACCATCGGGAAAACGGCGGACTGAATTGACGCGGAATCCATTCCCTTGAGCGTCAGCTTCATGCTCTTGTCGCCGTTGATGAAATCGGATTTCACAATGTCGGCGGCGAATTCCTTCTGTTTCCAGGAACGGATCCAGAACCCGGGGAGCGTGTTCTCATTTTCGAAATCCTGCGTGAACCCGTTCTCGTAATCCGCTTTGGCAAGTTCGGCGAGTTTGATGTTGCGGATCTGGAGTTTCTGGGCGAACGGCGGACGGACATAGATGGAGAGGCGGCCGGAGCTGTTTTTGCCGGTGTGGAAGTAACGGCGGTAGAGATTCCAGTCCTTGCCGACCATGAACTTCGGGTAAACGGTTTGTTCCATGGCGAGCATGTACTGGACCATGCCGTTGTTCTCGACGTTTTCGCCCTTGGCTTCCCACTCGATTGCGTAGAAGGTTTCGGGCTTGAGCTCCGGCATGATCAGCATGAGATGCGCATTGTGCTTCAGGTCGGCGGTGCGCTCGACGGCATATTCGCCGTTATCGAGCTTCTTCCATTCCATCTGCGGCTGAACCTTGAATTCAACGGGTGTTTCCGCGAAGAGTGCGGCTCCGCAGAAGAGTACGGAAAGAATCAGTTTGTGTTTCATGGTGTCTGCTCCTTTTTGTTTATTTGAAGTTGATGATTCCGAATGCAAGACGGTTGCGGAACGGAGCGGAACCGTTGGCCCAGCACGATTCGCGGAGAGTTTTCCCGGAAGGCTCCGCATCGTCGATTTTGATTTCAAATCCGATTGCGCCGCTGTTCAGCGGAAGCAGATTTTCCGGAATGGAAAGCGCGAGGCTGTATCCGCTCTTTTCCGTTTTGATTTCAAGCGGAAGATCAATGATGGAGATCTTCCCGTCATGATTCATGTAATGGATCTTTTTCTGCCGAGGGAGAACGAACAGGCGGAACACGTTTTTCGTGTGCTTCTCCGGATGCTCCAGTGCGGAGGTGAACGGCGCGCGGTCGAAGAAGAGTTCCACACAGTCCTGCTCCCAGACCGGACGGCCGCCGGGTGCGCCGGAATCGGTGGAATCCCTGACGCCGACCGTGACGCGGGTCTCTTTTTCCGTCCGCCCGATTTTGAAGGTGAAGGGAGTCGAACCCTCGCGGTTTACGCTCAGTTCAGTTCCGGCTTCTGCCGCGGGAACGGCGATCGTTTCGAGCGGGAACCGGACGAGCTTTCCATCGGCAAAGAGACGCAGGATGTTTTTCGCTTTGGCGTCCTTTACCTTCACGCGAAAACGGAGAACGGCGGCTTTGTTCGCCTCGATGCGGAAGTCCTGAATGCCGTCCGGCGCCTTGAAACGTCCGCCGAGTCCGGCTTTGCCTTCGATCGCGCGGTTCCCCGTGTTGTGGATCGTGACGAACAGATCCGTGTTGCCGTTTTTGTCTTCGACGAGACGCGCGGCCGGGCTGGCGATGAGATTCCGTTCCATTTTGATGCTGAGTTTTTTCAGCGTATCGCCGAAACTCCTTGCTCCGTCTTTCGGCTGGAGGTAGAACGGCGCTGCGGTGAGGCGGTGCTCGCCGGACTGAAGCGGGTTGCCGAACATGTCCATGACGGCGAAGCCGGAGAAGTCGGCGGAGAGATCGCGGCGGGAACCGTAGTTCCAGATTGCGGCGATTTCACGTCCGTCGCGGGTGTATATGTAGCAGATGACGCCGTTCGGATAGCGGATTTTCCCCGCCGGCTTTGCTCCTTCGAAGAAGCGTGCGAGCGGGTTGTAGGCGATGCCGATGGCGTTGAACGTTCCGTCGTATCCCTGGGAACCGTTTCCGGTCTTGAAGTTTGCACTCATGTCTTTCTTCCAGATTCCGTTGAGGTGTGCGGGACAGCTCTGTTCCACGCCTTCTCCGAGGTCGATCAGGAAGCGGGCCGCCGCGTGGTGCGGCTGATAGACCGAAGAGGTGTAGCCGTCTGAGAAATCCGCCGCGGCGAGATAGTAGAGCTCGGTGTTCCAGAGTTTGGCTTTGGTCATCGGACGGATTGCTTTCTGAAAACCTTCAATCTGTTCATCCGCGGGGCTGGGTGAGCCGATCTGCGGGGTGAGATAGGGATGAAAACTGATGACGTCGCAGTATTTGTCTCCGCCGCTCTTGAGTCCCTTCTCAACGAAATCGCTGATGCTGTCGCCCTTGTCGCTGGTGGAGCAGAAGGCGATGATGTAAGCATCCGGAATCTCCTTGCGGAGCTCTTCGCTTGCGATTTTAAGGTATTCCATGTAGCGGTTGATATCCATGTAGAACTGTGGTTCGTTGAAGATTTCGAAGAGACGGATTTTGCCTTTTACGCGTTTTGCATATTCGCGGATGAAGCGGCGGAATTCATCTTTCGGCGGATAATGAAGTTCGTTTCTGCCGATTTTCGCCTCTTCGCAAAGCGGGAGCAGCCAGTTGCCGAACTTATAGGTTTGCCAGCCGTATTTGCGTTTGGCAAAGTCGGAGTTCAGAGGAACGGCGAGCATTTCAATGTTGTATTTCCGGTACAACGGAAGATCGAAGTCCAGCTTGTCGGTGTTGTATTTCCCCTTTTCCGGTTCAAAGATGTACCAGCTGCCGATGGTGTATCCCGTATCGTGCGAGCGGAGAAGGCGCACGCCGAGACGCGAGAGCAGGGCAAGTCGCTCCTCCGGGTTTACGTTGACTGCGGGATAGACCTTCTCCATATTCTTCAGCAGACGCGTATCGGTTCCTCCGTTGAAGCCGACGACGGCGTCATGCGCGGGGTCGAGTTTGCGCGGAACATACTTGCCCGCAACGGAGACGTTGCCCTGATATTCGCGGATGCCGGGAAGGTCGGATTTCAGAGAGAATGCGCCGATGCGGTCGGTCTTGTACGTAAACGGAAACTCCCTGCGTTCACCAGGGGCGAGCCTGACGTCCGCTTCAAAGACGGTTTTCGTTGTCTTGAAGTAGTCGTCGACCGTCCGGACCGGAATTTTTGCCGCGAACGGTTTTCCGGAGGTGTTGCGGACAAAGAGTTTGGCGTGGACGGCGTCGCCGAGATCATACAGAATCCTGTCGACTTCATATCCCGCTTCTATTCCCTTGAACTCGTCGTTCTCTCCGGCAAGCGAAATGCGGATGTCGTCAAGCCAGACGCTTCCCTGCTGGTTCGCCGGACGGATGAAACGGATGATATAGCTTCCGCTCTGATTCTTTTCCGTCTTGATAGTGTAGGAATACTTTTTCCACTCTTTGCTCAGATGGAAAGATCTGTGAACGACGTTGATCGGAATGTGCGGAGCGCGGAATTCGGTGCGCGGCTGAATGTCGCCGTCTCCGTCGGTCTTTGCGTAAAAAGAGATGTTGACTGTTGCATTCGCAGGAAGGTTGAACTCGCGGCATTCGAGCGTGTATCCCTCCTGATGCGGGTTGTCGATCCGCAGGGAGAATTCACCTTCCGTTTTGGTCGAGCGGTCGAGAACGGGCAGATTGGTTTCGAGCTTCGGGTTGACTTTCGGCCGGAAGTTGCGCAGGATGGAATATCCGCATTTCCCGAGTTCAAAGGAGCCGTTGTAGAAGAGGTTTTCCGCATGCAGACTTCCTGCGAGCAGAAGCATGGACGGAGCCAGCAGTTTTGTGATGTTTCTCATGTATGATCCTTTTTTTGCAAAGAGAGTTTTATTCGTCGACGCTTGCGCCGCCGTTGCGCCAGTCGTTGTTCAGGAATCCGCGTTTTTGCACGTCGTAGAGCGGATTGGGGTTGTAATTGGCTTTGAACCCGTAGGTTGCGACATGCCCGTCCGCATAGGCGACGTTTGCGCTTCCCGGAATACCGGTGAATCCGGATAGGTAGTTGAAATTCGCCGTGTCATTGATTGCTCGCGGGTCTCCGCCGCCGTGACGGTAGTAGAAGGTCAAGACGGATTCGACTTCAAGGAATTTCTGCAGTGAGTCCGCCGCAAGAATGGTTTTTGAAGCGGAAGCAAGTTTTGTGATTTTGTGCATCGGGAATCCGCCGGATCTGCCCATGAGATAACGGTTGCCGACATAAGCGGAAGCTGTGGAGGCGTAATAGTTCGCATTGCTTCCCTCGGCAGTTCTCCAGTTTGAATACGCCGGACAGCGGAACGACGAAGTTTTCTTTACATCAATGCATTCTGCGGCGTTTTTCCCGTGTTTTGCTCCGTAGGGGACGAGTTTGCCGGTCCAAAATCCGGCGGAAGCCCAGATCCCGCTTCCGTTGCCCCAGAGATCATTCGTGTAAATGGGAACGACCCAGTCGTCGTTGTCGCCGTTGTATCCGGCGGAGGCGAGCCCGATGGTCTTCAGATTTGCCTTGCATGAGATGTCATATCCCTTTTCCCGTGCCGAGTTCAGCGCAGGCAGGAGCATCCCGGCAAGGATGGCAATAATTGCAATTACGACCAGGAGTTCTATAAGCGTAAAATTCATTTTCCCGGCAGGCGGATGTTTTCCGGTCTTTCCTAAGAATCGTTTGAGAAGCACTTTCATTTTCCAGCCCTTTCTTTGTTGTTGATTTTAACTGTTTATGTTTTTAACGGTGTCTCCGTCATGAATTGTGGAGCGCGGTGTCCGCAGGAACGGCTCATCGCCGTGTCCGATGATTTTTTTCAGAATCCAGTCGTTGATGCAGTTGATTTCATCGGTGTCGCAGTCGATGTATGCGGGCGTGAGTCCGGGGAAGAAAATCGGTGCCGGCTTCCATGCGCAGAGGTAAGAGACGTTTTCCGGAACGCGCACCGCATTTTTTTTGAGAATATCCATGACAGGGCGGACATTGCCCGCATCGGAGTAAAGAAGCGTGTATTTCCCGAGTCCGGAGGCGCACAGCATCCGTTCGAAGTCGGTGAGGGACATGAAGCCGTCGAACGGTTCGCCGGTGATTTCGAGGAGCCGGCGGGCGAGAGTTCCCGACGTGGTCTCCGGGGCATCCGGACGGTCAATCTGAACGGAGCCGTATCTGTGCAGATAAAGAATGTGCTTGTGTCCGTGCCCGGTGACATAGTCTGCGAGCTGAATTCCGCGTTCCGCCTTGGCGTCGCGGATCGAGTCGAATTCTTTTTCGAATCCGTTTCCGAGAATCAGCAGCGGTGTGCCTGTTTTGTGAATCGCATCAAGATAAGGCCGTGCGGAGGGGTTCGGAGTGCTCCAGATGACGCCGGCGATGTTGTTCTGCAGGATCTCCAGCAGGCGTTCGGGAGCGTCGGAGTTGGGGATGAACACCTGTTCGTCATTGACCGCGGTCTGTTTTGCGGCGATGGAAATCCGCGGATCGCTCGCGGCGAAAACGTTGCGTCCGTCGCCTTTAAGCACGGCGATTGTGGGGAACTGGATGCTGTGGCGGAGCTGCGCGTCCGGATTGATGAACGTGCCGAGTCCGCGGCGGGTGATGAGCAGATTGTCTTTGACGAGTCCGCGTATGGCGCCGCGCACGGTGACGCGGCTCACGCCGAAAATCCGGGTCAGTTCGTTCTCCGGCGGAATGCGCAGATCGTGTCCGTTGCACTTGCTGATCAGATTGTAAAGGTACTTCCGTACCCGCATGTATTCCGGCATGACAGTTGCCATATTCAGATCTCCTAGTTTGCGAAGATATAATACATCATAAACATGTAGTTGTCAAGGGCTGTTTCAAAAAAAACATTCTTTTTTCTTTTTTTATTAGAAATTAATGAGAAGTGCGTGTATCTTACCGTATTCGGCGGATTTGCCGCCGGAGCGTATGAACCCTTTGACAGAGTTGAAGAATCGGCAGCGGATGCGCTGTCTGTTCGTCAGCTCTGTCGAATACGAGGAGTCTGACAGTGAAAGACAAAACCATTCAATACGATCATCTGATTATCGGCGGAGGCGTAGCCGGACTCACCGCCGCTCTGATGCTTGCGGAAAAATCGAACGGGCGCATCTGCGTTGTCTGCAAAGGCAAGGCGGAAATCTGCAACTCCCGTCTCGCGCAGGGGGGCATTGCGTGCGTGCTGGACAAGGGCGACACCTTTGACGAGCATATCGCCGATACACTCGCGGCGGGCGACCACCTCTGCAATGCGGTCAACGTCCGCGGAATCGTGGAAGCCGGACCGGAGAAGATTCAGTGGCTGATGGAGCTCGGAACGCATTTCACCACCCGCGGCGAGATCGGCGAAAACAACGAAGAGAAGAAGCGCGACGAGTTTCACCTCGGCCGTGAAGGCGGGCATCACAAGCGCCGCGTCATCCATGCCGGCGATATTACCGGCGAAGCTGTTCACAACACCCTGCTTGCCGCTGCCCGCGCGAATGAGAAGATCGACATTCTGGAAAACCACTCGGCGATCGACCTCATCACCTCGTGGCGTCTCGGCTGGATGGGCGAAAACCACTGTCTGGGCGCGTACGTGCTTGATGTGGAAACCGGATTCGTCAAAACGATCGTTTCGGATACGGTGACCGTCGCGACCGGCGGCTGCGGAAAAGTCTATCTCTACACCAGCAACTCGGATGCGGCGTGCGGAAGCGGAGTCGCCATGTGCTACCGCGCTCATGCGCCGATCGCCAACATGGAGTTCCTCCAGTTCCACCCGACGCTGCTGTATCATCCGAAAGTCAACTCCTTCCTTATCAGCGAAGCTCTGCGCGGCGAGGGCGGCGTCCTCAAGGTGAAAGATTCTTCCGGAAAGCTCGTCACGTTCATGGAAAAATACCATGAGATGGCGAGCCTCGCGCCGCGCGACGTCGTCGCCCGCGCGATTGACAACGAACTCAAAGTTCGCGGACTCCACTGCGCGTATCTCGACATGACGATGCTGGACCGCGAATTTCTCGAAAAGCGCTTCCCGAAAATTTTTGCGCAGTGCATGGACGCCGGGATCGACATGTCCAGACAGCCGATCCCCGTTGTTCCCGCGGCGCACTACAGCTGCGGCGGCGTCAAGACCGACATCAACGGCTACACCGGCATTCCAGGGCTCTATGTGGTCGGCGAGAGCGGCTGCACCGGGCTCCACGGCGCGAACCGTCTGGCGAGCAACAGCCTGCTTGAGGCACTCGTCGTTCCCGATTTCGCCGCGAAGCACATCATGGCGCACGCCTCCGAACTCAAAGCGACGCGCCCGAACGGCGTCATTCCCGACTGGTCGCGCGGAAACGCCACCGACTCCGATGAACAGGTCGTTCTTGCGCACAACTGGGACGAGATCCGCCGCTTCATGTGGGACTACGTCGGCATAGTCCGCACGAACAAGCGTCTGGAGCGCGCCAAACGCCGCGTGACGAACATCCGCGAAGAGATCGACAAGTACTACTGGGATTTCCACATCACCAAGGAGCTTGTGGAACTGCGCAACATCACGACCGTTGCGGAGCTCATCATCGATTCCGCCATGTCCCGCAAGGAGAGCCGCGGCCTGCACTGCAACGCGGATTATCCCGACCGCGATCCCTCGCTTGACGGCGTTGACACCATCATCACCAAGCCTTTCAGACAATGACCATCAAACCCAAGATCGAAAAATACGTGACGGACATCGTCGCCGCCCTGCAGAATGCTGGTTATGAAGCCTACATCGTGGGCGGCGCCGTCCGCGATTTCCTGCTGGACCGGCAGCCGAAGGATTATGATATTTCCACATCCGCCACGCCCGAAGAGGTGAAAAAGGTTTTCAGGAAGCAGCGCTGCATGATCATCGGCCGCCGCTTCCGTCTGGTTCATCTCTACCACGGCAAGGAGATTCTGGAGATCAGCACCTTCCGCAAGAAGCCCGAACACAATGCGTCCGCTCCGGAGAAGATGAATCCCGCCAAGCGCGCCGCCGCGCCCGAAAACATGATTTTCCGCGACAACGAATTCGGAACCGTTCAGGAGGACGCCTGGCGCAGAGACTTCACGGTCAACGCGCTCTTCTACGATCCCGTCAACGACCGGATTCATGATTACACCGGACACGGGCTCGACGACATCCGCGACGGAATCGTCCGCATCATCGGCGACCCCGTGACGCGTCTTGAGGAGGACCCCGTCCGCATTCTCCGCGCGCTGAAACTTGTCGGTCAGTACGGCTTCCGCATGGAGCCGGAGACCGAGACGGCCGTGCGCTCGACCATGCCGCTGATCCGCCTTGCCTCCGATTCGCGCATGACGCTGGAGCTCGAAAAAATCCTGAAGAGTCCTTACGGGGACCGCGTTCTCGAAACGTTCCACGAGTACGGTTTTCTGGAATATTTCCTGCCCGCAATCAATGCTCGCTGGAATGATCCGGATACCGCGCACATGCGCGAACTCTGGAAAGTCCGGAACGAGCGCATCCGCAAGGGCGAATACCGGGAAAGCATCTCGCTCGCCATGTCGCTGATCGTGCTCCCGTTCGCGGAAAAACAGTTCGTGAACAAAGGGCGTCTCGTCGCTTATCTCCCGGGAGTCGAAGAGGAGCTGAAGCACGCGATCAACCGCGCTCTCTATCCGCGCACGCCGACCAGACGCGCCGTCGCCGCTGCGGTCCGCACGCTCCTGCTTCAGCCGAAGTTCCTGAATGAAACGACGGAGAACCGCGAACGTCTCAAGGCGCATCCCGGTTATTCCCATGCGCGGGAGCTTGCGGTGATTCACAACACGGTTCATGCGCATTGCGGCGAATTCGAGCAGTTCTGGCCGAAGGGCGACCCGAACCGCAAGCCGTCGCGCCGCCGTCCGCGCCGTCCGCGCACAAGGGGGCGGTGAGATGAACAACCCGCTTGCATTCGTTTTCCGGCTTCTCATCATTCTGGTGCTGATTATCTGCTGCTTCCCGATTGCGGCGGCGATATTCATCGTGCTCTGGCTGACGGGGCGGCTCGGCCTTGCACGGAGTTTCATTTACACGGCGTCCCCGCTCCGGAACCGCGCTCCGGAGCCGGAACGCGCCGTTCCGCACTGCGATGACGATACGATTGAAGCGGAAGTCATCGACGCTCAAACCATAATGGAGAAGGAGCCGCAGGATGCTGCCGGAGATTCGAAGAACCGACGCTCTTGATTCCAGACGCGGAAGAACCCGGAAATATCTTCTGCGCCTGTGTCTTCTCATCGTCGTTTTTCTGATTGCAAAAGATTGCGTTGACCTTGCGACCCGTCCGAAGGATCCATCGGGCGGACGCTATGGGGAAACCTGGAAAACGGATTCGTATCCGCTCCGGAGCCGTCTCCGCGCCGTTGCGCCGATGGTCGCGGAAACGGTCTCCGCAATGCCGTCGCCGCGTCTTGCGCTCTTTCAGGCGCTTCACGACAGATTGAATGAGAATCCGGATATTCCGGAACTGGCGGAAAACCTGCGCGTGCTGATCGGCGGCACGGCGTCGCCGCTGCGCGGGGCCGATTCCGCCGCCGGAGTGTTTTCCGATTTCCATCAGATTCTTCAGCGCGGCATTCAAACCGCCGCGGAGGAGCGTGAATACGGGAAGGCGCTGAAATTTTTCGCCGTTCTCTGTGCTCACACCCGGATGATGCTGAACTCGGATGCCGCCGATGTCCTTTATCTTGCGGTCTGTGCGGATTCCGCACGGAAACTTGGCGCGCATCAACTTCCCGCTGCCCGCCGGAAAGAGTTCCGCTCCGTGCTGGAACTCTTTCTCGCCGAACCGTTTCCGTCGGAAAACGTTTTCCGCTGCGCCCTGATGAATTCTCTGCGCGACTATGAAAAGATCCGCCTGAACGGCTACCGTTTTTTCCTGCGCGAACCCATGCCCGGCACGCTTTTCAAGGAGGCTTTTTCCGGACGCGGTTCGCTGTTCCGTCCGATTCGGATGCTGGTTCGCGATTTCTTCTATCCGGTTGATGCGGATGAGGCCGAAGCGCTTGATCTTTACCTTTCGCTTTTTTCCGGACGCGGTCTTCCTGCGACGGAGCCGCTGCACGCGGTTGCGCGGCGCGAACGGGCGCGCCTTGCCGAGCTCCTGTTCCTCCGCGAGGAAGCGCTTGCACAGATGCAGGAGCTTGCGGAGCGCGCTCAATGAAACGCATCGTCTCCCTGCTTTTCTGCTCTCTTTTCTTCCCGCTTGCCGCTCAGGAGTCCGATTCTCTCCGGAAAGCCGCGCTCGGCGGGGAGGCGGAGGCCATGCTGAAACTTGCGGATGAATACTTCCGCGGAACCCCGTCGCGTCACGCGGACCGGACCGTTGCGGCATACTGGTACCGCAAGGCGGCGGAAGCCGGCGTCCCGGAGGGAATGTACAACCTCGGCGTCTGTCTTCTGAAAGGAGAGGGGACGGACCGCAGCCTGCACGAGGCGGTCGAATGGTTCCGCAAAGCGGCGGAAGCGGGAGTGAAGATGGCGCGTCTGCATGTCGCCGGGGTGACGATCACGGGGCTTCCCGCCGATCCTGCGCACAAACGCGCCGCCGTCGCCCCGATGCCCGAATACGGTCTGACTCTGCTGAAAGCTCTGGCGGAAGAGGATTTCGTTCCCGCGGAGCTCGAATACGCGCGATTCCTTCTTCAGCGGAACAAACCGGAGGAACTTCCGGACGCGGTCCGCGTTCTGACGCGCATGACCGCACGGAAGGAGCCGCCGCCGGAAGCGTTGCGGATGCTTGCCGACTGCAAGTACGGCGGACTCGGCACGAAGCCCGATCCGGACGGCATGATTGCGCTTCTGCGGCGGGCTGCGAAGAGCGGCGACGCGGAGTCGCTGGGCAAGCTGGCGTTCTGTTACGAATACGGACGCGCGGTATCCCCGGATATGCCGAAAGCGGTGAACCTGTACCGTCTGGCGGCGGAGCGCGGCAACGCGAAGTCGCAGTACAAATATGCGGAGTTTCTCGCGTCCGGAACGGCGGGGGGCAAGCCGGATCTTCTTGCCGCGCTTCTGTGGTACAGGCGGGCGGCGGATCAGGGCAACGTCCAGGCGCTCTTCCGGATGGGCGAGTTCCTCCTCGACGGCGTCGGTTTCGGGAAGGACGAGCAGGAGGCGTCGCGTCTCTTTTTCCTTGCGGCAAAGCAGGGGTACGCTCCGGCGCAGCACGCGCTCGCGCGGATGTATGAAGCGGGGCGCGGCGATCTGATCAAGGATGATTCGGCGGCGGTTTACTGGCTGACCCAGGCGGCGCAGAAAGACGATCCCTCCGCGCAGTGCGAGCTCGGACTGCGCTATCTGGAGGGACGCGGCGTGACGCGGAGTCTGACCCGCGGCGAAGAGTGGCTTCAACGCGCCGCGCGCGGCGGGGATTACAAAGCCCTGCGGATTCTGCGTCTGCGCGGACTCGTGACGCCCGGCAATAAGTGAATTTTCTTGTTTTTTGAATTTCCTTACTTGAAATTTGAATGAAAGGGAATAAATTTAAAAGGTTTTGTGTTGAATCAGGAGAAGTCATGTCGTTTACAACAAGTTTGACAATGCTGGAAAAGATTGCCGAAGGCGATGAAATTTCCTGGAACCGGTTTGCGGAAATGTATTCTCCGCTGATCCGCGTCTGCGGGAGATCGTGGGGGGTGACCGTCGCCGAGCGCGGAGAACTTGTGCAGGATGTTCTGGTCAACTTCTTCAAAGCATCGAAAACCTTCCGCTACGACCGTTCGAAAGGACGCTTCCGGACCTATCTGCGCACGATCGTCCGCAACTGCACCTTCGCGATCATCCGGAAGCGCGGCGACGTCGCGGACGATGCCGCCTGCATGAAGCTGATCGACTGCGCGTTCGATGAAAAGTGGAATGCGGAGTGGCACAACTATCTTCTGAGCGAGGCGATCCGGGTGATGCAGTCGGAAATGGAACCGCTTTCATGGCTCTCTTTTGAACGCTACGTTCTGCGCAACGAGCCGCCCGCAAAGGTCGCAAACGAACTTGGCGTTACGGTGAATGCGGTCTACATCAACAAGAGCCGGACGCTTGATCAGCTCCGGCGGGTCGTGCGGCAGCTGGAGAAGCTTTGAGGTGAAGCATGAGACATTTTGAGGATTTTGAAATCGAACATCTGTTCCATTCCACCGGGAGTTTCTGGTTCCGTCTGCGCATCCGTCTTCATCTGCGCGGCTGCGAGCTGTGCCGGAAACGTTATGAACATCTCCTTGCCGACCGCTCGTTTGCCGAACAGCTCCGGAAAGGGCTTGCTGGATTTGAAGAAAAAGCGGATTCCGAAGACAGGCTTCCGCCGGAAAAATTATGAGCCTTTACACAGCGATCTGTCCCGTCTGCATTCGGGAATTTGAATTCAAAACGGCCTCGTTCCGGACCGGATGCACGGTCTGTCCCCATTGCGGCGCGGAAATAGAACAGAACGTTCTGCGGCTGGTGACATTCTGTCCGGACTGTCATGCCCGCCAGTTCGCCTCCGCCGATGCCGCCGCTCCTCATGTCTGCACGGAGTGCGGCTCCGCGTTTCAGGTTCTGGAGCAAAGCAACACGGTTCCGGATCATCTGCTTTCGCCGGGCGACTTCTTCGACAAATACCGCATCGTCCGTTTCCTGGGCTGCGGCGGAATGGCCGAAGTCTATCGTGCGGAACATCTCCTGCTGGGCGCCCCCCGCGCGCTGAAACTGATGAAGCTGCCCGAGGAGAGTTCCGATCTTTCGCGCAAGCGTTTTTTCCGCGAGGCGCGTCTGACCTGTTCGCTCGTGCACCCGAACATCGTGAAGGTGTTCGATATCGGCTGCGACGACAAGACGGGCTATCTCTTTATTGTCATGGAGTATATCGACGGAGAGAATCTGGAGCGTTACGCCGCGCGCCGCCAGCTTTCCGAACGGGAGCTTCTGGAAATTCTCCGGGAGATGGCGTCCGCGCTCAACGTCCTGGGACGCCGCGGAATTGTTCACCGGGACATCAAGCCGTGCAACATCATGCGGACCCGCGACGGCGTTCTGAAGCTGATGGACCTCGGCATCGCAAAAGCGGGACCGTTCGCCACGCTCGGAAATCTGACTTTGACGATGGAACGCTCCGTCTTCGGCACTCCCGCCTATTCGAGTCCGGAGCAGTGCCGCAACGCACACGACGTCGATGTCCGTTCCGATATCTATTCGCTCGGCGCGACGCTGTATCAGCTCGCAAGCGGGCGCATTCCGTTTGACGGCGGAACTCCGGTCGAGACGATGATGAAGGTGATCCACGACATTCCGCCCTCGCTGGCCGGTCTGCGCCCCGATTTTTCGGTGAACTTCGTGCGTCTGATCGACCGCATGATGCGCAAGGAGCCGGAGGAGCGTCCGCACAATGCAAGCGAGCTTCTCCGCATGACGGAAGAGGTCATGAAGGGACGTTCTCCGTTTGCCGGAATTTTTTCTCCGCTGGTTCTGAGCGTAACTGCGCTTGCCTGCTGCATGTTCGGAGTTGCGGTTCTGTTTTTTGTGCTGTGGATGAAGTCGCCCGTGCCTTCGCAGGGAATTTCGGTGCTGGCTCCGGCGTCTTCTCCTTCTTCTGTTCCTGTTCCGGTTCCGAAAAAGGTTCTGCCTGTCCGTTTTTCTGCTTCGGACTTCATGGAGAGCGGGATCCGGACTTTGGAGAAACGCCGGGATGAATGTTCCCGGATCGTCGAGTTTCTGAAGGAACATCCGGAAATCCCGTTCTGTTCGGAGCGTCTGGCGATGTTTGAATCGCGGGAACGGAGACTTTCGGAGCAGCTGACCCAGCGGGAATTGCGGATGCGGGAGACAGTGCATCGTCCGGTTCCTGCTGACTTGCGGAAGAAGATAGGGACGTATCTTCAGAAGCGGAAAAAGGTGTTTCAGTATAATTCCGAAGATGCCAAGATTGGAAAATTTATCGAAGAAAGCCTGCGGAACCGTGATTTGGACCCCGATGTGTCGTTTGCAGATTTCTACGGAGAGGTCCGCTCCCTTTCCGGACTTGTTCTCAGCGGTCTTCTTGAGCCGGGCGGTCTGTTGCTTCCGGCTCTTGCCAAAGCCGGCGCGGATGTCAATGCGGGGCTTGGCACTGTCTTGAAACAGCCGTTTACAGATGTCCGCCAGGAAGCAAGCTGTCAGAAAACTCTCCGCTCCTTTGTTCTGAACGGAGCGGATAATATTGATTTTTACGACGGTTCCTCCATTCTGCTTCGAGTGTTGAAGCGTGTGCCGGGAGCTTATCTCCCGCACATGCGGGAGAACGGGATGTTCTGGCAGTTCGCGGAGGAACTGATCAATTCCGGCTGCAACACGGATGTAACCGACGGACAGGGACGCTCTCCTGCACACATCGCGGCGCAATGCGGCAAGACCGAGATCCTGCGTGCCATTTTGCTTTCCGGTTCCGCATTCGCGAGAATGCGCGATCAGATTGGTACAACGCCGTATCTCTATGCGGTGCGCAATGACCGGAAGGCCTGCGTGGAGTTGCTGACGCGGTACGGTTATGCTCATGCCGTCGCCCCTTCGGATATCGCGCAGGGGGAGCTTTTCCGGGCAATCCGGAACAAGGATCTTGCGCTTGCCGAATCCGCTTTGAAGAAGGGAGCGAAGCTTGATTTCCTGGATGAAAACGGAATGAACATGTTTCAGCTTGCCGTTCTCCGCGGCTATGTCCCTATGGCGGAACTGCTGCTGAACTACGGAGCGAATGTCTCGTGGACTCCCGAATATTCCGTTCCGGAACTTGCCGTTGCTTCGCGCAATCCGGAAATGTTGCGGATGCTGCTGAAAAGGATGCCTTCTTTCGATTTCAAGATCCGGACAACTACAGTGGCCTCCGAGCATCTGTCACACTCCGTTATTATATATTGCAGCACAAGACCTTCCATCGCCTGCGCATTTTATGAGATCCTTCTCAAAAACGGATGGAAGATCAATGAAGTTCCGGAGTGCGGTTCGCCCGTGCTTGCAAAGGCGGCAATCTGCCGGAGCATTGATGTGGATATCGTCCGCTATCTTCTCTGGAAGGGCGCCGATCCGACAATTCCGACCAAGGGCGGCCAGACCCCTCTTCAGCTGGTGAGGAAGCCGGCGGTGCGGGAGCTGATTATCGAACGGCTGCAGGAGATGAAAAAAGAAAGAATTGGGCGCGTGCTTCAGGCGATCCGCTTTGCCCAGCCCCGGAGTCCGGAAGCGGATTGGAAGCCCGCGCCCGCTCCGTTCTGGCATGCGCATTTCGGGGAAGCCGCCGCGGAGGCAGAGCGGACCGGGCGGCGGCTTCTTATTCTCTGTTATCATTCAAAAGTTCTTCCCGCATACCTTGCGGGCAATGCTTTCCATGAAGCGGTCGGCAAAAACTGCACGCTTCTTTTCCTGGATGCGGATGATTCCGGTATGCCGCCTTCTCAGAAACAGCAGCTCGCTGTGGTCCGCAAGTCGCTGGAGATTGATTCCGTCTGGCCGTCGGGAGCGGTTGTCGGTCCCGATCTGAATTTTATCACCGCCATTGCCGGACTTGACGATTATAAAGAAGAATCGCTGCTGCCGCGTCTGAAAAATCTGCCGGGCAATGTCCCTCCCTCGCAAAAATAAAATATTTTTCTTATTTTTTCGTTTTTCATGGAAGATTGACGGGAAAGGACGCTATATATTGGGTGTCGGGACCGGAGATCGCCGGCGGCGGGGAACACGGAAACGGAAATCGGATTGCCCTCCAGGATTTTGCCCTCTCCGCACTTCTTCCGCCGCCGCGCGGTCCGGTCAGACTTTTTTTGTTTTTTTCTTGCTTTCCCGCTTGAAATCTCAGGCACAGACGAATACATTGTCACCGTGTCGAGAACAGGAGAGGATATGGCGGATATTTTTGACGAAATCATTCAGTGCATCCGGCAGGAACAGTCGGCGAACGGAACGGTATATGTGAGCAGGGACAATCTGGTCGAGTTCTACCGGAACGCCGCGCCCGCGCAGACTCCGCCTCCGCCGCGTCCGGCTCCTGTTTCCGCGCCTCCGCCCGCGCGTTCCGTATTCCGCTATACGGAACCGTCGTTTCACGAAGACGCGCCGCGGGAGGAACGCGCATATTCGCCGCTCGATCTGGCGGAGATCGCATCCATGAACTGGGATCAGCTCAAGACCGCGACCGCGAACTGCCGCGCGTGCCGTCTCTGCGAGACGCGTCACAGTGTTGTTTTCGCGGACGGTTCGGAGCATGCGGATCTGATGTTCATCGGCGAGGGACCCGGCGCGGACGAGGATGCGCAGGGCGTTCCGTTCGTCGGAAAGGCCGGACAGCTTCTCTCGAAGATGATTGCTGCGATGCAGTTCCGGCGCTCGGAGGTCTATATCGCGAACATCGTGAAATGCCGTCCGCCGGGCAACCGGAATCCGTCGGATGACGAGATGGATTCGTGCGTGCCGTATCTGAACCGCCAGATTCAGCTTGTTTCGCCGAAAGTGATCGTCCTTCTTGGCAACGTTGCGCTGAAGGGGCTGATGAAACGCGGCGGCATCAGCCGTCTGCGCGGACACTGGCTGGATTACCGCGGAATCAAGGTCATGCCGACTTTTCATCCCGCATATCTGCTGCGTTACGAGGCGGCGAAGCGCGATGCGTGGAACGACCTCCAGCTGGTGATGCGTGAGTTCGGCAAAGTCTATACCCGGAACAAATAGGAGAAATCATCATGGCGGAGAAAGAATCGCCCGGAATGCTTGAGAAGGTGAAGCGCGGCATTATGACTGCGTTTGAGTCGGGTTCGTCCGTGAAGAAGGTTCCGATTGCCGGCACGAATCTTCCGGCGCGTCTTGCGCGCTGCGACACGGCGTACAACGCGCTGGCTGAACTTTTCAAACTCCAGCTTTACAAGTTTGACGCCGCCGCGCGTTTCAAATATTACACGATCGGTCTGACGCTTGTGAATGTGGTGATCGACAACCTGACGTTCATTTACCGTGAGCATTCTCCGGTTTCTGCGGCGGTGAAGAAGACGGAGGATCCGTGCATGCCTCTTCTTTTTTCCTGCCGGAAGATTCTGGAGCTTCTGAAGATTTCCGCCGAGACGTCGATTGAGATGGCGAAAAACGAGCGAGGAATAGAGCAGTTTGCCGGACCACTTGCGATAGCGAAGAGCCGTCTTGTCGATGATTCGATCGGCGACACGGAAGTGAATCTTCTTCATGGCGTGAGTGAGCTTTTTGATCTGATATCGCTTCCGATGGGGAAGGCAGCGGAGCAGCGTCGCCGTCTGCTTCCGAAGAATTCGATGCAGCGTTATCTTCGTGCCGAGCGTGAGTTTTCGCAGCATTACGCCGAGCTCTGCGGCTTCATCCCGTCCGCCAAATAAAACCGCCGTCCCCGAAGGGAAGCGGCGGCGGATGGAGGGGGTGTTGGCGGTTGAGTGGTATTACATGAAGTACATACCGGTTCCGTCTTTTTCAACTGCACATATTTCAACGAGGATCCAAATAAAAACTCCTAAGAGTAAAATGTTTGTTGTTACATACGTTCTAGCCATATTTATTTCTTTAGTTGTTGTTCTTTTTCTTCTGGTTTTTCCAATAACTCAATCCAGGAATGCCCCGGAAACGCTTTTGCATAATGAACAGCGGTTTCCGGTTTCTTTATGCCAAGTTTCTCCATGCGCCCAACCGTTCCGGGACAAATCTTCAAAATCTTTGCAATGTCCCGAAGTTTCAGCCCATGCGCTTCCCGAAGCTCTTTCAACTTGCTCATAATTCCTTGCCTTTGATTCTGTATTACGATTAATTTAATCGTATATTACGTAAAATCAAGTATGGAACGATATTTTTTCAGAAAAAATTTGCAAAAACGGCTTGAGAAACTATTTTAATAAGGAAGTATTAAAACCAGAAAGCCGATTATGACGGAAAACGATATTCGCTATGCAATCCGCGAAGCGGTTGCCAAAGCCGGAACTCAGGGGGCGCTTGCCCGGAAAACAGGCGTGCCGCAGAGTACGATCTCCGATTATCTCAACGGAAGATATGCCATTGGAAATATGAACTTGAGCACTCTGTTCAAACTGTTTCCGGAGCTCTCCGTTGATTTTTTCGGAGACATCGAGTCTGAACCGCGTTCCCTCATGGAAAAGCAGCTTCTGAAGCTGTTCGCCAATCTGTCGGCCGAGGAACAGCTCGAGGCGATCACGATGATCGCGGCGGCGTTCGGAAAATCTTCGCGCGAAAAGAAATGCTGAATTCCCCTTGATTTTTCCCGCGGGATCGTGTATTGTTCCGGAAACACGGGAGAAAAAATGGAAAAGCCGGTCTTGAAATTCTGGTCGCATGACCTGAACCGTCCGCTTGTCGACAAGGTGCATACGCATCCGTACTGGCAGATGGAGTACATCATTCAGGGCGCAGGCACCCGCGTGTTCGACCGGAACGATATGCCCGTCGAACTGAAGAACGGAATGTTCGTCCTGATTCCGCCGCTCGTTCCGCATCGTTTCTCCCGCATCGGGACGGGAACGGAGACCTGTTCTTTCAAGTTCACTTTTTCCGGAGGAAATCCGGAAGGAGATATTCTGCTGTATTCCGGCGAACTGCCTTTCTTCCGGTGGCTCGGGGGTGAGGCGGAGCGTCTTATCGCCGCGCCGCTTCCCGTGCTGGAACGGAACCGGCTGCTCGAATATCTGCTGATGAACATTCTCGACTGCACCTCTGCGGCATCGCCGGAATCCGCGGACGAAACACCGCTGCTCTCCCGGCTCCGTGATCTCGTCCATTCCCGCGGACGCGAACTGAACGTGTGCGTCGCCGCGGAGGAGCTTAATCTGACGGTGTCCCAGCTGAAATACCGTTTTGCCGGAGAGTGTGCGAAGGCCGGCTTGCCGGATCGCTCGGCCAAGCGCTATATCGACCGTCTGCTGACGGAACTGATCGAGAGCTATCTGGAGTATTCCATGCTCTCGATCGGAGAGATCGCCCGCGCGACCCGCTTTCCCGACATCTACTCTATGAGTCATTTCTACAAGCGGCTGCGCGGGCGTTCTCCCGCGAACTGGGACCGGCGGAGAGAGCCGCCGGTTTGATCAGCGTTTCTGTCCGTTTTCAAAATAGCGCAGCAATTCCTCCGGGAGGGGAGGGATTTCCTGCGGGATGTTGCCGTTCCGCATCGAGAGATGAGCAAGGCATCCGGCGGCGACCGCATTCCTGGCGGCGACCGGAGAAATTTCCGGAATGACGTCGTTTGCCGCGAACTGCCGGAAGGCGTTGAGAAGGCGGCTGTCGGCTCCTCCGTGCTCTTCGCGTCCGCCTTTGAGATTGTAGACGATGTCGGGTTCGCGGCGGTTTCCGCGCGTGGTCCAGACATGGATCTGACAATTGCCGAAATCGCCGATGTTTTCGACGCGTCCGTGCGTTCCGATGAAGGTGTAGTTGCGTTCGGAATCCGGAGCGTACATGCACTGTTCATAGGAAGCCTGGACGCCGTTGTCGAGCTGCATGAGCATCATGCTGTGGTCTTCGACGTCGATGTGCGGGGCGAGTCCGGTCACATCCAGGGGCGGCCAGCATTCCTGAGAGAAGGAGATCTTCCGGTCGGGCTTTTCCCCCGGTGCGAGACGTTTTTTCGTGCGGTTGTAGACCGAGAGGCGTCCCATTCCGGTTACGCGAGCCGTGTATCCGCCGGCCAGCCAGTGGATGACGTCGATGTCATGTGCGCCTTTCTGGAGGAGGAGACCGTTGCAGGTTTCCCGCTCCGCGCAGAAGTGGCGGAAGTAGCAGCTGCCGTAGTTGATGAAATGGCGCACCCAGACGCATTGGATGTCTCCGATGATGCCGGAGTCGATGATTTCCTTCATTTTCCGTATGGATGGCGCGTAGCGCATGTTGTGTCCGAGAAAGAGCTTTGAACCGGATTCGTATGCGGCGCGGAGGATGTTGTCGCAGCCTTCGATGGAGATTGCCATCGGTTTTTCAAGGAAGACGGTTTTTCCATCGTTGAGGGCGGCGACGGCCATTTCTTCATGATACTGATCGCGGACCATGATGAATACCGTGTTGACTTCGGGGTCGCGGAGAAGATCGCGGTAATCGGAATAGTCGCGGCATTTTTCTGCGGGGAGCTGTTCGTGAAAGCTGCGGAGCATTTCGGGATCGCGGTCGCAGATCGCGACGAATTCGAATTGTCCGGGCGTGCGGTTGCGGAAGATCATGCCGGCGCGCAGCGAAAGATCGCATCCGATGAGTCCCGCCTTGATTTTCATGTTCATGTCAGTTGCCTCCTTGAATTCCGAGCCGGAATTCGTGTGCGTTTTTGTAGAAGAATTTTTCCGTTTCAGCGGGGGAACCCCACCGGTAGTAGACGGAGCCGATGAGTTCAAAGAGAAGGGACCAGAACTGTTTGAGTTTCAGAGCGCGTCCGTTCTCTTCCGGAAGACCGTAGAACTGGTCGGTTGCGAAAAGGAGTTTCTGGTTGAAGAAGCGTCCGGAACCGTCGTGTGTCATTCGGTCGAGGTTTGCGAGAAGCTCAGGGATGGCGTTGCGGTATCCGCTGACGTCATGGACGATGTTCGGGCAGTAGTAGAGATTGTGGAAAGTCTCCTCCATCCACGGGTAGCCGAGGTGACCGCCGATGATTTTCAGTCGGGGGAAGGCTTCGCTGACGCCGGCGAGATACGCGGGGCGCATTCCGTCGGGACCGTAGCCTCGCCCGGGGGCGCGGGTTTTACGCCATGCTCCCGCGGCGACCGCCATGCCTGTATGAAAGAGGATCGGCATTCCGAGTTGTTCCGCGCGTTCATAGTAAGGATAGAACTTTTCGTCGTTCCAGTTCGTGTCGGGTTTGTAGGGTTTCAGACCGATGAAACCCAGTTCGCGCAGGCGGTCGATCCGGTCGACTTCTCCGGAGAAGTCGAGATGTCCGAAAGCGAAGACGACGCCCGGATGCGCTTTCACGGCGTCGAGGATTTCGCTTGTCTCCGCGACTTGGATGCCGCCGAGGTTGTATCCGCAGAGATCCATGAGCCAGATTTCATCGAACGCGCCGGAGTCGGCGAGTTCGTGAAACCCTTTGTGATTGTGGACCAGATGCGCATGGGCGTCGATGCATTTCATGCCAGACCCCGTCAGATGTTGAATTTCGGGGCTGCCGCGGTGGCGCGGTCGGTCGCGATGACGCAGTTGGAATGACGGCGGCAGTAGGTGACCGGGTAGTCGTCGCCGGGCTGTCCGGCGGCGGCGATGCGCAGAATCGTGTTTGCCCAGAGGAATTCAGTGGATTCGTTTCGGGTCATGAGGAGCATCCGGCGCGCTCCGAGACACTGTCTCATGCCGAGCGTGATTGCGCGGCGCGGGAAGTTTTCGAGGTTTCCGCCGACGCCCTTATGGCGAGTGGAGTCGATCGTGCGCGTGAATTCGTTGATTTCGAGGATGCGCGGATCGGATTCCGCCACGCCGGGTCCCGGCTCGTTGAAGGCGACGTGTCCGTGAATGCCGATTCCGCCGAAGCAGACTTCGATTCCGCCCGCGTTTTCGATCATCTTCGGGAGGTCCTGAAGAATCTGCGGCTGCGGAAAGATGATCTGCTCTTCCGGCATGAGCAGCTCCGGTCGGACGCGGTCGAAGAAGAGGCCGCCGATCTGACCGCGGAAGCTCAGCGGGCTGGTGATCGGAATCAGTTCGTCGCGCTCATCATCCACATATTCATCCATGAAGAAGAAGCGGACATTTTTGAGCGAGACGCTTTCGCGGTTGATTTTTTCCGCCATGATGCGGTACGGCTGAGTGGGACCGACCGGCATGATGAAGTTGATGATTCTCGCGCCCTTTGCCGCCTTTCGGAACTCGGCGACCATCTCTTCGGCGAGATACTCGTAGAGTTCATCGAGGGTTTCCGTGACTTTGAGTTGACCTTTGGACTCCGCGATCAGTTCTTCGGTTGAGAGTGAAAGCAGACGACGCACTTCTTCTTTTCTGTTCATGAAATTTTTCCTTTTTGCTGGATTCCGTGTTTGTCTTTTTTCAATATAAATGCTATATTGCCAAAAGACAATGCAAAAAACGATGAAACTGTGCTGAATTTGACGAAAGAGGGCTGTTATGCGGAAAATCGTAAGCCGTCCGGATCCGTATGTTTTGCCGGAACTTCCTATGCCGGTGCATATCCGTTCCGCCGGTTACAATGAAGCTGAATTCGGCTGGAGCGAGTTCGAACCGAAAGAGGAAAAGCCGTTTGTTCAGCTTTTCTGGTGCATTCAGGGAGCGGGAGAGATCCAGCTTGCGGACCGGACGGTGATTCTTCATGCGGGCGAGACATTTCATCATCTGCCGCATGAGGATCATCGTCATCGTTCCTGTGATCCGGGGCATGAGTGGCGTTATTGCTGGTTTACGCTTGACGGTTCCGCCGCCGAGGCGTTTATTGAAGCGTACGGCTATCCGCGGGAGGCGGTTTATTCGGGCGAGTGTCCGATGAATCTGTTTCTTGAACTGGAAATGCTGGTGCGGAAACATACGCCTTACGCCCAGCGTCATGCTCTTTCGGTTGCGGCGGAAATACTTGCTCTCGCGGGGGGAACCGATGAAAGCAAGCCCACTGAAGGACTTGTGAAACGCTTTCTTGTCCTTGCGAACGAATCCATGCGGGATCCCGGGACGACAGTGGAAGTTCTGGCGCGGAAACTCGGCGTTCACCGGACCACGCTGAATGCGCATTTCCGTGCGGCGATGGGACTTACCCCTGGGATGCACCTCGACCGTCTCCGGCTTCAGCATGCGCTTTCCCTTCTGCGGGAAACCGACATGTCGGTGAAGGAGGTCGCGGAACATGCGGGATTCGCGAATGTGAGCTATTTTTGCAAACTGGTGGGCAAGGCAACGGGGCGTTCACCGCGGGAGTACCGGAGTTCCGTCCGGAAAACAGAGTGAATGCCAAAACGGAAAAAGCCGTCCGGACCGGACGGCTTTTGTGCGGATGAGGAATCCGGCGAATTATTCGCGGAAAGAGCGGTTGCCGAAACCGCCGCGCTCGCGTCCGCCGAAGGAGCGGGGACCGCGGGGACGGTCTTCTCTCGGCCGGGCTTCATTGACGACGAGTTTGCGTCCGCCCTGTTCGGTTCCGTTGAGAGCGGCGATTGCGGCGTTTGCTTCCGCGGCATCCGGCATTTCGACGAATCCGAAACCTCTGGGTCTGCGGGTTTCGCGGTCGATGGCGAGGCTTGCGCTTGCGACGTTTCCGTGAGCTTCAAAGACGCTTCTGAGTTCATCTTCCGTCATTGCGTACGGCATGTTTCCGACGTAAATCTTCATTTTTCTCTTTTCCGGGTCATGGACCCTGTTTGTCCCTCAGGATACAGTTTGTTTGCGTTTCTGTGTTGTGTTTTTACGATTGCGCGGAGACAGGAGGAACATGACTGTTCGCCCGGATTGTCATAAAAACCGCAGGTCTTGCACTGTTTTCCTTCGAATAGTATAGATCAAAGATGCATTCCATATAAGAAACGAATCAATTATTTATATATTTTCAGAGACACTGCACTTGCTCGCACCGTCCGTCACCCGGCGGGCGGAATCACAAAAACTGGTATAAAATTACACCGTCAACGGCTAAATGCAAATCTGTTTTTGAAAAAAAATGAAATTTTCAGGGAAAGACAGGGAATCGTTTGTCCACAGACAAAAAACGGACGGCGTGGAAGCGCCGTCCGTCGGGGAATGATGGAAGAATGTGCTTACGCTTTCGGGAAGAGCTTTTTCAGCACGATGTAGATGATTGCGGAGGTGACCATTCCGTTGATTGCGGAGATGCCCCATTTCGTCGTGAGGAATGCGACTGCGCCTCCCGCCGCCCAGGCGACGACTGCGGCGAAGCTGATTTTCGGAGCGCCCTTCAGGGCTTCCAGCGGTTCGTAGTTTCTGCCGCACTTGCGGATGACGAAGAAGTCCGCCGCAAGGACCGCGCCGACCGGGGGAATGAAGGTGTTCAGCATCGAAAGATAGCCACAGAAGTTGTTGTAGAGGTAGAGGGCAAGAACCGTTCCGAGCAGACCGTTGAAGAGCACGATGTAGCGTTTCGGGAAGCCGGTGATGTTGGAGAGTCCGAGCCCGGAGGTGTAGAGCGCATTGTCGTTCGTGGTCCAGATGTTGAGTCCGAGGACGATGATTCCGGGGATGAGGAGACCCTGTCTGACGAGGACGACGGAGATGTCGTTGGTGTCGTAGAACATTCCGCCGACGGCTCCGAAGAGGAACATCAGGGTGTTTCCGGCGAAGAATGCGATTGCGGTTGTGATGACAGCGGTTTTGCGGGTCTTGGCGAAACGGACGAAGTCCGGCGTGCAGGTTCCTCCGGAGATGAAGGAGCCGACCGTGAGGGCGATTGCCGCGCTGAGGGTCAGCGCTTTGCCCTGATCCGGCGTGAAGGTGCGCAGGGTGTTCCAGGCGTCCGGATTGTCCGCGAAGACTTTGATTGCGGAGAATCCGCCGCCGATGGCGATGGCGGGAACCGCGATGACGGAGACGACGGTCAGCGCTTTGATGCCCCAGTATGCGGAGGAGGTCATGAGCACGCCGGCGATAATGATCGGGATCCAGATGTTGCAGTTGCATCCGTTTGCCTTGAGGAAGGTCTGGACGGGGTCTGCGAACATGGCGATGCCGACGCCGAACCAGCCGATCTGGGTGATGGCGAGCAGAGCGGACGGCAGTCCCGAACCGAAGCGGCCGAAGGCGTAGCGGGAGAGCAGGTGAATGGAGAGTCCGGTGGAGCCCGCCATCCATGCGAGGATGGCGGTATAGACTCCGAGGATCAGGTTTCCGGCGAGAACCGCGATCCAGAAGTTCGTCAGGGTGAGTCCGCTTCCGAGGTTTGCTCCGGTCCACATGGAGGCGGAGAAGAAGGTGAAGCCGAGCATGACGGCGAACATGCTCCAGAATCCTCTGCGCTGGTGGTCCGGGACGGTTGTCTGTTCAAAATCACAGTGTTCCGACATAGTGGTCTCTTTTCTTTTCTTTTCGTTTAATATAAGAGTGGTTTGATGCGTTCGATCTGGCGGAGGGCGAGTTCCTTGAGGGAGACGTCGCCGTAGCGGTTCGCGTCGAGTTCGGGGAAACGCTCTTCGAGGTAGCTGCGGAAGGAGATGCCGCGTTCGGCGAGGTGGAGCACCTGCTCCCAGTAGGCGCGGACGTCGGCGGCGTATTCGCGGACCCAGAAGGCGCGCGAGCCGGCGTCGTAGATGACACAGCGCTCGAGCGGGAAGGCGGGATCCTCGTACTGGGATTCGGAAAATTCGGGCGCCATAATTGCGTCGCGGCGGACCAGGTCGGTCCCGGTGAGGCGGATTGTGAGGGGCGCGGTGGTGTCCGGAACTTCGAAGCAGCCTTCCAGATAGATGAGGACGGTGCGGTTGTAGTTCGGGAAAATCTCGCGGCAGCCGGCGTCGATTTCGCGGAGAATGAGATCGGCGTTGCGGCCGCCGAACGTGAAGAAAATGATGTCGCGGATGGAGGAGCGGGCTTCTTTTGCGGCGCGGAGGAGTTCCTCGAGCGCGTAACGGAGGCTGGTTCCGGTCGCGACGACGTCGCCGATGATCAGGGAGACTTCCGGGGGGAAGTAGACCTTGCGGTAGGCGTTTTCGGTGATATGCCACTCCTCGGAATCGGCGTTGTCACGTGCGCGCTGGGCGCTGATGAAGCAGGTCGTGTGCTTGGTCCATCCGAACGCGTCGTTCAGGGCGTTGCGGAGCCCGAAATTGAGTCCGCCGCGCAGGATGTTGATGATGACCGAGGAGGTCTCCTTGAGAGGCAGACCGGAAATTCTGAGGATTTCCGCGCATGCCTCGCGGAGCTGATCGGTGTAGCGGATGCCGGCGACCTGCGGGTCGTTGCAGATCGAACGGGTCTGTCTGGTTGAGGCGATCCAGCGTTCATAACCGCCTTCGTTTCCCCAGCGGTAGAGGCTGGCCTTTGGAGACGAGCTGAAGAGCTTCAGCGCGTCCGGTGCTCTGTCTTCTGACATAAGTGTGTCCTTCCATCCCGAAAAAGTATAAAATACAAAATGCATTAATTTAGCACGGGAAAGGCGAAACATCAAGCGGGGAAGGAAAAAAAATGCGGTCCGGAAGAATTTCCGTATTTTCTTTTAAAAAGAGGTTTACGAAACGCGGAACCGGATGTATATTACCCGGATGAAATCAGAAAAGGGAGGTTTTACACTCAAATGAATGCGAATCAGTTAAGATCGAAGTTTCTCGAATTCTTCAAGAGCAAAGGGCACGCCGTAATCAAGAGCGCGCCGCTGATCCCTGACAACGACCCGACCGTTCTTTTCACGACAGCCGGAATGCACCCGCTTGTGCCGTATCTTCTCGGCGCGCCGCACCCGCTCGGAAAGCGTCTTTGCGACGTTCAGAAGTGCATCCGCACCGGCGATATCGACGAAGTCGGCGATCCCGTGCATCTTACCTTCTTTGAAATGCTCGGCAACTGGTCTCTCGGCGACTACTTCAAGGAGACCGCCATTAAGAACAGCTTTGAATTTCTCACCGGCAAAGAGTGGCTCGACATTCCCGTCGACCGCCTTGCGTTCACGGTGTTCGCCGGCGACGGGAATGCGCCGTTCGATGAAGAGGCGTTCAATCTCTGGCGTTCTCTCGGCGTAAGCGAAAAGCGTATCGCCAAGCTTCCGAAAGAGGATAACTGGTGGGGGCCCGCCGGCCAGACCGGTCCCTGCGGTCCGGATACCGAAATGTTCTACTGGACCGGTCCCATGCCCGTTCCCGAAGTCTTTGATCCGAAGGACAAACGCTGGGTTGAAATCTGGAACGATGTCTTCATGCAGTACAAGAAGACCGCGGAAGGCAAGTTCGTCCCGATGGAAAAACGCAATGTCGACACCGGCATGGGCGTTGAACGCGTCACGGCGATTCTGCAGGGCAAGGCAAGCTGCTACGACACGGAAATTTTTGCTCCGCTCTTCGCCGAACTTGATGCGATCCGCGGAATTCCGGCTCCGGCGGAACGCACCCGCGCGGAACGTATCGTCGTGGAGCACATGCGCGCCGCAACCTTCATTCTCGCCGACGGCATCACGCCGGGCAAAGTCGACCAGGCGTACATTCTGCGCCGTCTGATCCGCCGTGCGATCCGCGAGGCGAAACAGGCGGGCGTGACCGTTCCGTTCACCTCCCGCATGGCGCAGGTCGTCATCAACAACTACGGCGAAGTTTATCCGGAACTCAAAGACAATCAGACGATGATTCTCGAGGAGCTCGACCGCGAGGAGGCGCTCTTCAAGCAGACCCTTGAGAAGGGCGAGCACGAGTTCGAAAAATTCATTTCCCGCGTCCCCGCCCACATCCAGAACAAGGTCGTCAGCGGCAAGAACGCCTTCTTCCTCTATGAAACCTACGGCTTCCCGATCGAACTCACGGTCGATATGGCGAAGGAAAAAGGCTTCACGGTCGATATGAAGGGCTATGAAGAGGCGTTCCGCAAGCATCAGGAACTCTCCCGTCAGGGCGCGGAGCAGAAGTTCAAAGGCGGACTCGCCGACCACTCGCTGGAAACGTCGCGTCTGCACACCGCCACGCATCTGCTGCACAAGGCCCTGCGTCTTGTGCTCGGCGACCATGTGGCGCAGAAGGGCTCGAACATCAATGCGGAACGTCTGCGTTTCGACTTCTCGCATCCGGACAAGATGACTCCGGAACAGATCGCCGAGGTGGAGCGTCTGGTGAACGAGGAGATCGCGAAGAACGATCCCGTTGTCTGCGAGGAGATGTCTCTGGAAGACGCCCGCAGGAGCGGAGCGGTCGGACTTTTCGGCGACAAGTACGGCGACCGCGTGACGGTGTATTCGATGGGAGACTTCAGCAAGGAAATCTGCGGCGGTCCCCATGCGGCGACGACCGGCGAACTCGGCGGCTTCAAAATCCTCAAGGAGGAGAGCTCCAGCCGCGGCGTCCGCAGAATCAAAGCCGTGATCGGCAAACAGGCGTAACAGAGGAAAGGAACCGGCATGAGCACGGAAATCATTATTTCAAACGACGGTGACGCCTATTTCATCACCGTCAACGGCAGAGCAACTTTTGAACACGCATCTCAGCTCCGCAATCTCGCGAAGAGTCTGGAGAACACGGCTTTCTCGAAAATCTCTCTGAATCTGGCAAACTGCGGCGGAATGGACAGCACGTTCATGGGCATTCTCGCCATGCTTGGTCTTCGTGCAAAAAAGGTCGGAGCCCCGATGTATGTCTACAACGCGGGCGAACTGAACCTCTCGCTTCTTCAGGGACTCGGTCTCAAGAAGCTGTTCGAGTTCCGCAACGGCGATATGGGTCAGAGCTCCGGCAAGGATTGGGCTTCCGGCTCCGGGGAAAACTCCGGACGGGCCGAGACCGTCCTCGAAGCTCACCAGACCCTGATGTCCGCCGATGAACAGAACGTCAAGAAGTTTGAGAAAGTTGTCGAACTCGTCCAGAAGGATCTCGACAATATGAACAAGAGCAAGAACTGATTGTTCCGGCTCATTTAAAAAGGAAGGCGGACGTTTCCTCGCGGAGGCGTCCGCTTTTTTGCATCGGGCGCAATGTCGAAAATTCAGGAAATTGCAAAACTGGCGGGAGTGTCGACCGCCACCGTGTCGCGGGTGTTCAGTCATCATCCGAATGTGAAGGACGATGTGCGGGAGCGCGTCTTTTCGGCCGCACGGAAAAACGGCTACCGCCCGCGCCTTTCCGCCAAACAGCGGAACATTGCGGTCATCAGCCCGTACAAAGCGGTCTATCCGATTCAGAGCTATGTGGAAATGGTGACTTCCGAACTCATCCATGAGCTCTCCCTCCGGGATTACCGCATCGAAATTCTTCCGCTGGACAACCTCGATCAGCTTCCGAGAATTCAGTTTTGCGGCGCGGTCGGAATCGGAACAGACGGTTCGCTTTTTCAAAACTGGGAAGAGCAGTTTGCCGCCCCGCTGATCATCGTCGACCGCGATGCGCCGAAGGGGGCGTCCGAAATCTATTCGGTCCGTTCCGATGAAGAGCAGGCGATGGAGCTTGCCGTCGCGCACCTTCACGGGAGCGGCTGCCGCCGGATCGGGTGCATTGTCTATGGTCAGGAGGGGATCGGCAACACGGAGATCCGCCGCGACGGAATCCGCAAAGCCCTGCGGAAGTTCGGTTTGCCGGTCAGCGATTCTCTTCTCCGTTTCTCTTTGGATGAAGGTTATGTGGAGGAGGTCGGAAAGCTGCTGCGGGCGGGAGTCGACGCTCTGTTCTGTCCGGGCGGAAACGCCGGAATGGCGACGGCATACGCGCTTTCGCTTTTCGGAAAACGGGTCCCGGCGGATATTTCGCTGATCGCATCGGAACGGACGGTTTTTTCGCGTTATGCGATTCCGCCGCAGACGGCGATTTCACAGAATTACACGGCATTGGCTTCTGCGGTCGCGGATGCGCTGGATGCGCGGCTCCGCGGACAGCCCTTTCCGCGGCGCACGCTCATTCCGTACAAGCTGATCCGCCGCGACAGCGTCCGCTCTCCGCAGACATGACGCCCCGGGTTTCGCGCATCCGCATTGCGCAGCGGAAGACGGGGAGGGCGAAGGCGGCGAGAACCGCGAAGACGGTCAGCCAGGATGCTCGCCCGTAGACGAATGCGCCGTTGCGCACTTCGGGTGGAAATGCGTTCATCAGGAATCCGGTCAGATTTCCGAAAAACGCCACGGCGAGATAGAAACTGAAATTCATGAAACAGATCGCCGGCCCGCTCAGTTGCGGAAGATTCGTTTCACGCAGAAGCGGAATCGTGACGGTCGACATGCTGGCGGTCATGGCGAACATGCAGAACACCGCGGCGATCCACTGCGTGCGGATTCCGGCGAGCAGAAGCAGTGTCAGAATCAGAAATGCGGCGATGCAGACGCACCCCGCGATCCTGCAGAAAATCTGTCTCCGGTTGCCGGTCATGCGGCTCAGAACGGCGATCAGGAACCCCGAGACGGCGGAGAGCGTTCCCATGGCGGAGAGCACCCATGCGGCGGATCCGGATGCCATGCCGCACCAGTCTTCCAGAAACTTCTTTCCGATGACGGTCTGGAGCACGTAGTAGAGCCCGAAGTTGATTCCGCTGAATACAAAAAGATCGCGGTTGTGGCGCACCTTCAGGACTTCGGCGAAACATCGGAAGTCGAGAGGGACTTTCCGGACCGGAACCGGTTTCAGCGTTGCCCGGGTCAGCAGAAAGAGCAGATAAAAGAGCAGGGCGAGACCGCCCGCCGCATAAAGCACGGCGTCGAATCCGAACCGTTCCACGCCGAGCGCGAACGGCGCGTTTGCCGCAATGCCTCCCGCGTAGCCGATCATAATGATGATGGAGAGCAGAACCGCGTATCCGTTCCGGAACATGCGGATCGTCTCCTGCACTAAACTGAGGTACAGCGTGCTTGCGCCGAGCCCGGTCAGCGCGCGGCTGAAGTAGAGCATCGGGAGCGAACCTGAAAACGGAAAGAGCAGGGAGCCCGCGCAGAACGCCGCCGCGCCGAAGGCGATCACCCGCGTTCCGCCGTACCGCTCGACCAGCAGCCCGACAGCCAGCTGATTGAGCGCGTAAACGTACATGAACGCCGAACCGAGCCCGGTAATCCACGGAGCGGAGACTTGCAGTCGCTCCTGCAGCAGATTGAACACGGTTCCCGGGATGGCGACCCGCTGAACGTTCGCGAGAAAATAGAGCATTGTCCCGCAGAACAGCAGAAAATAAAGGCGGTATTTGCGCGGCGGCATGTTATGTCATGCCTTCCCGACGGTGAGCACGATTTTCCCGATACCGCGTCCCGCGCGCAGAAGCTCGTGAGCTTCCTCCGCCTGCTGAACGGGGAGAATTTTCTGTATGACCGGACGGATTTTCCCCGACTCGAACGCCGGCCAGAGCACGCGTTCCAGATCGGCGAGAATCTGTGCTTTCTTCTCGTTCGTGCGGCTGCGGAGCGTGCTTCCCTTGAGGGTGATTGCACGTTTGAGAATCGGACGCAGCGGGATTTCCGCCGTCTCTCCGCCGAGCGTCGAGACCAGAATCCATCTTCCGCCGACAGCCATTTTCCCGATGTTTTCGCCGAGAACGGAACCTCCGACGCAGTCGAGCGCGACATTGATTTCATTGCGGTCGAACAGCACGCCGGGGGGTTCCGTTTTGCGGTTGACGGCGTCATCCGCGCCGAGTTTGCGCACGAATTCGAGTTTGTCGTCCGCTCCGGCGCTGGTCACGGCCTTGGCCCCCATGAGCTTTGCAACCTGAATCGCCGCCGTGCCGAGTCCGCTTGCGCCAGCCTGGATGAAGATTGTTTCTCCGGCTTTCAGTTCCGCTTCATAATGCAGATTCAGCCACGCGGTCGCGAAAACTTCGGGAATAGCGGCGGCCTCCTCAAAGCTGAATCCGCGGGGAACGGGAAGAATCATGTCTTGCGGGACGGCAACTTTTTCCGCATAGCCTCCGCCTCCGAGCAGAGCGCAGACTTTGTCGCCCGCCCGCCAGCGTCCGCCCCGCGGTGCGCGGAGAATGATTCCGGCGACTTCGAGCCCCATCCATTCCGGCCATCCCGGAGGCGGCGGATACTTTCCCGCGCGCTGGAGCAGGTCTGCGCGGTTCAGAGCCGCCGCATGAACTTCAATAAGCGCTTCATTCTCTTTTGGTGCAGGTGCGGGAACTTCGCTCCAGCGGAGCGTCTGGTTTTCATCGACGAGCATTGCATGCATGTTCATTTCAGTTTCCTTTCAGTCCGAGGGTGCGTCCGCCGTCCACGACAAAATTCTGACCGATGATATATTCCGCTTCCGGCGAGCAGAGATAGACGACCATGTTTGCGATATCCGAGGGCTTGCCGATGCGTGTCGACCAGCTTTTTTCGCGCGCGGTCCGTTCCGCCGCTTCGCCGTGTGAGCGTTCCTCTTCCGGACGCGGCACGATGCCGGGCGAAACGCAGTTGACGTTGATATTGTGCGGTCCAAGCTCCATCGCAAGCGAGCGGGTGAGGGAGAAGATCGCGCCTTTGGATGCCGCGTATTCTGTGCAGTACGGCAACCCGCCGATTCCGACCGAAGAGCCGATGAAGATGATCTTGCCCCATTTCGCCTCCACCATGCGGTTGACGACGGCGCGGGTGCAGCAGAGCGCGCTGAGCACATTCATTTTCAGCACGTCTTCCATGACTTCTATTTCCTGGTCTTTGAATTCTCTGCATTTCGCGCGGGCGGAACCTCCGGCGACGTTGACGAGAATGTCGACGGAGCCGAAGCGCTCCGCAATGGAATCCATGAGCTTGACAACGGCTGCGTAGTCTGTGATGTCCGCCACGAAACTCTCCGCGGTTCCTCCGGCGGCGCGGATGGAATCCGCAGTTGCGTCCGCGACTTCCCTGCGGATGTCGACGACGGCGATATTTGCGCCCTGTTCCGCGAGTTTCCGGCAGATTTCGGAGCCGATGCATCCGCCGCCGCCCGTAACGGCGGCCGTTCTGTTTTTCAGTTTCCTCATGATGATTTTCCTTTATTTTGCATATCCGCACGCATCGAGCAGGAGTTCATGAACCAGCAGCTCGTGTTCGTACGGATAGGGATTTGCAGTTTCGCCGCGGACGATTTTCGCGAACTCCTCCAGCTGCCCGGTGTAGCGGTCGCCGAGAACGCCGCAGTCGACTTCATGCGTGCCGGCGGAGTACTCTTCGTTTCCGTTTTTCAGCGTGAGACGGACGGGGAGGTGCTGGGTGTAATAGAGATTCGCCGGAGCTTCGATGGGGCAGAGTTCAGCAGTCCCGCCGGTTCCGCAGACGATGAGCCGACGGTGTTTCATGCCGTCGACTTCCTCCACGGAGACGCGGACCGTTGCGGTGGCGCGTTCGTATTCAAGCACGGCGAGTCCGTTGTCGACAAGTCCGTCGCCGCGTGTCTGTTTCATGAACGGGGTGACCTTCTGCGGTCTTCCGAGCATGGAGACGACGAGGTCGATGAGGTATCCGGCGAAGATGTACATCGCGCCGCCCTTGAACTGCGCGAGCCACTTGCGGTATGCTGTGTTGTCGCCGTCGTAACGGCTCATGACGGCATGGATTTCGAAAAGATTTCCGAGCCATCCTTTTTTGACGGCGTCGAGGATGAAGCGGACCGCGGGATTGTAGCGGTAGACATACGCCTGCTGGAACGCCAGTTTTTTTGCGGAGCAGAGACCGAGCAGCTTTTTGAATTCCGGCAGCGATTCTCCGCCGGGTTTGTCGCAGTGAATGTGCAGACCGCGTTCCGCACAGCGCATCGCAGTCGGGACAAGCTCGAATCCGTCTGTTTCCACGGCGACGGCGTCGAGACCGGGAAGGTTGAGCAGTTCCTGTTCGCTGAAGCGGGGCAGACCTTGATACGCTTCAAATCCGCCGCGCTCTTTGAGCCATCGGGGATCATCTTCCGAGAACCCGACGACTTCAAAGAGTTCGGGGAGTTTGCGCAGAGCAATCATCTTGTCTGCCGCGTGATTGTGTCCGATGCCGATTTGTGCAATCCGGATCCGTTGTTTCATTTTTACCTCCTGTTTTCTTTTAATATAGAATGCCGGACGGTGCGATGCAAGGAGACCGGGCGCGTTTCTCTGAAAAGATGCGTGTAAACGATATTGTATTTACATGAACGGAAACATTTTTTTGCAAATGAGTCAATCCGAGCTCATTGTTTGAATATTTCGATCTGCTGCTTCCGGTACTGCCCGGGAGCGAGCCCCGTCTGGCGGCGGAAGAAGTGGGAGAAATAATATTCGTCGTTGAAGTTCAGCAGACGCGCGATTTCACGGACGGTGAGTTCTTTGTTGCGGAGGAGCAGTTCCGCGCGGGAGAGGAGGATGTTCGAGAGATATTTTTTCAACGGAATGCCGATGTCGCGCGAAAAGTTTTTGGAGAGCAGGTCGCGCGTCATGCCGGAGACTTCCGCGAGTTCGGCGACCGTGAGTTTCGCGCTGACGTGTTTTGAAATGTATTCGAACAGTTCGCGGTACTTGTGGAAACTGTCTTCGCGGAAAAGCTGTTTCTCTTTCGGGAAAATCTTGGAGACTTTTTGAAAGAGAAGCCCTTTGATGAGAAAGGCGGCGGAAATGTCGGAGGCGTTTTTGAATTCGGTTTCAAGCACTTTGATGAATTCCGGATCGTAGAGTTCCCGCATGAACCGTTCGGAGAGAAAAACGTCCTGATATGCGCAGTAGCGCAGATTGAAATGAAACGCAAAGAATCCCGTTCCTTCTCTGAAATGGAATGCGAGCGGGAATCCGCAACTGAAAAAATAGAGGTGTCCCGGTTTCATTTCGAGCTGTTCCCCGGTTTCGTAATTGCTGATGACCGAAGGTTTCCCGTTTGAGAATGAAACGGCAAAGAGGCGGTTGAACGGGTAGCTGTTTCTGGTATTGCATTCAAAATTCGCAAACGAAGATTCATGAAGTTCCAGATTCAGCTGGTTCGCATAACTGATCATGACCGTGTTGAAAAGAACGCCGTTTTTATCTGTTACAGTTTTCATAAAATCGCAAGTTTTTTTCTTGTTTTCCCATTGTTTTTATTGAGTTTTCCGTGTATAATATAGCAAAGAACGGCTAGAATGTCAATAAACAGAGGAATGAAAATAATGAAAAAAGAGATTTCAGAACAAACGGCCGGAAACGTCATGAAAAACAATTCGGCGGCGCATCGTGCCGCCCGTGGGAGCAAATCCAACAGGTTCACCCTTATAGAGCTCCTCGTGGTAATTGCGATCATCGCAATCCTTGCCGGCATGCTTCTGCCCGCCCTGAATGTGGCAAGAGCAAAGGCAAATGCGATCAGCTGCGCCGGAAATTTCAAGCAGATCGGGTTTGGTGTTGCAATGTACGGATCGGACAACGGCGACTATCATGTTCCCGCGTACCTGGACGAGATGATGCCTGATGTCGACAACAATGTCAACTGGGTCATGATGCTCTGGCCGTATGCGCAGGGGAAGAATTTCCCGAAAAACGGCGCTCCGGACAAAACCGTGTTCATCTGTCCCGCCGGACAGGACGACATTGTCACCTCGGCGAACGGGAGCGACAGGACCCGCAAGATGACCAATCTTGCAATGAACGGGAAAATCACGTACCGCTATGCCGGACAGCCGAACTGGAAGCTGATTCCGAAATGCAGATATCCTTCGAAAACCGCAACCGTATGGGATGTCCTGAAATATTCGCGCGACGGTTTTGGTGTGAGCCGGGATGACGCCGACCGCTCAAGGGCGGTACTCGATGTTCATTCTCTGTCCGTCGTTTACGCGTCGTTTGCCCGCCGCCATTCCGGCTGGTCGGACAACAATCTTTTTGTCGACGGGCATGTTCAGCTTCTGAACAGTTTTCAGGAGGTTCAGGCGTTGAACTGGGCGGAACAATGCATGCGTTACTATGCGCCGTTTGTCATGGAAAACGGTTCGAATCCCTATTGGCCCTGATCGAGGAGAAAAAAATGAACAGACTCTTGGCTGCTCTTTTCTGTTCCGTTCTGTCCGCCGGCGCGATGGAAAATCTCGTATTCAACTCCGGGTTTGAAATGGGAACGGACGGTTACGCAATTGTCCGGATTCTGGAACCGGAAGTGAATCCGGACTTGAAATTCCTGCCGCTGAAGACGGATACGGAGAATGCCGCATCGGGCAAGCGCGCGCTCAGAATCGAGAATCCGAACGGGGAATTCTACGAGCTGCACACAAAATCTTTTCAACTGAAACCGGAAACGGATTACACGGTTTCCGTCAAAGCGAAAAGCGACGCTCCCGGGGCGAAAATCCGGTTGATCATTTACAACGTCGTCAACAGCTCCTGGAATGTTCATGCCCGGGTGTGGACGCTTGACAAAGCGTACAAAAATTATTCTTTCACGTTCAACACGGGGAAGAGCGGGACGGAATGGCACATTCAGATTCCGCCTGGAGTACATTACGAGAAGAATGTTCCGCGCGGCTCCACCTGGCTGGATGATCTTGCTGTCTATGAAACCTCCAAAGCCGCGGCCGTTCCGGAAACGGTGCTGGAAGCCTCCGTTTCCTCTTCCGACCGTCTGTACGAGAAGGAGCGGAAGAATGCGAAACTGACTCTGAATGTCTACAACCGGAGCAAATCAGCCGTTCGCCGGAATTTGACGGTCCGCGGATTCGATTCCCTGTCCGGAACCGAGCTTTTCCGCCGTCCGTTTGAAGTGGTTCTGGATGCGGAGAGCGGGAAAAATTTTTCGTTTGATGTGCCTCTGACCCGTTACGGTTCGGTGCGGGTCGCCGTAGACGGCGCGGACCGCTGTTACGAAGGTTTCTATTCGGTTGTCGGCAAATATACGGCGCGTCCGCTTGATCTGATGAAGGAGCCCTGCGTCGGGGTTTGCGGAGGACTCGACTATGCAATTCCGCCGAAGCTTTTCCGCGCGGGGTATCAGGTGGGGAACGCTCCGTTTGAACGCGTTCCGGAGATGCTGTCGCGGATCGGTGTGCGTCTGATGCGCGAGCACGACGGCGGGATGTCGGCAACCCAGTGGTCGGCGGTTGAAGCGGAACAGGGAAAGTTCGATTTCTCGCATACCGACCGTTCGATGGCGGTTTATAAAAAATACAACATCGAGCTGCTTCCGGTCCTTGGACGCGTCGAGTTCGTGGAGCCGTTCCGCGGCTGGACGATGAATGAGCCGCAGCCGGAATGGGTGCGCAAACTCAGCAGACATCAGGAACCCGACATGGGCGGCTGGAATGCGAAGCACGTCATTCTGCCCCCGCTCGAACTCTGGGAAAAATATGTTTCGGCGGTCGCGGAACACCTGAAGGGAAAGATTCAGGCGTATGAAATTCTGAATGAGCCGAATCTTCATCTCTGGCCGGCAAACTACAACACCTATCTGGCATCCGCGGTGAAGGCGATCCGCAAGGCGGATCCGGCGGCGAAGATCGCGGCGTTCTGTCTGACCAGCGATTTCGGCGCGGACGGAACGGGCTGGCTGGATGAGTGCATCCGGCTGGGCGGATTCAGAAATATCGACATCGCGGGATTTCATCCCTATTCAAGCCGTGAACTCGCTTCGCCGCTTCCGGCGGATTTGACGATTGAAACCTTCCGGAAACAGGTTCGTGCGGTTGCGGACATTCCGCTTTGGAATACGGAGCTTTATTACCTTTATGATGTGGAGCGCGGCAAGCCGGAGATGAAGCAGAAGGCGTACCATTGCGCATGGCGTTTTCTGGTCGACCTCGGGGAGGGCGTGGGACAGTCTCCGTTTATTTCCTCCAGGCAGATATTCCGGAACGTGCTTGTTCCGGAGTTCCCCGGTTCGTCGCTTTTCGATACGGTCCCGAACGAGAGCGCGGTCGTTTTCAACGCCATGGCGCGCCTGTTCGAGGGGGCGCGCCCTGTCCTGAAACGGAAGTTCGATCAGGGAATCATTCTGTACGGATTTGAACGGCGCGACGGAAGACTGATCGCCGCACTATGGAATTTCCGGTACAGAAAAGGTCTCCGCATGGATTTGCGCGGACTGGAGGTTCTGGATATGTTCGGCAATCCGCTCAAGGCCGGGATTCTTCCGGTTGGAGTCGAGCCCTTCTATCTTCTGCAAGGCGCGATGAGTCGCGGGGAATTCCTGCGGAAACTGGAATCGCTGAAACCGCTTGTCGAGAATCCGGTCGCCGCGGTTCCGCTCCTGCGGATTTACAAAAACGATTTCGGCGAGTTTGCCGTGCTGGAACTGAAAAATGAATCCTCCGATCCGCAGAAAGGCGTTGTCGGGCTCGGCGGCGCGGTCGTGTCAAAGAAACTTACGGCGTTCCGGATCGAACCGGAAAAGAGACTATCCCTTATCGTTCCGGTTGCGTTTGGCGGCACGAACGGAGAGACCGGGGAAATCCGCATCAGCTGCGATTCCCGCATTTCCCGGGTGAAAGCCCGGGTCGTTGAGAGCGGGAACGTTTCCGCCGGAATTCCGATTCCCGCCGGCCCTGCCGTCTGCCGCGTGTTCCGCGAAAACGGAAAACTGGTCGTCGAGGGAACCGTCCCCGATGCAACCGACGCCGGAGTCTCCGGAAAGCGTCCGGCGTGGGAGACCGATTCCGCCGAGCTGTTTTTCGATTTCGATCCGATGCGGTTCGGCGCTCATCCGAAAGTTTATACGGCTGCGACGGCGCGGGCGTTCATCACTCCGCGCGATCCGGAAGGCAAACAGCTTCAGCTTTGGGGGGATTTCTGGAAGGGAAAAAACTGCAAGCTGAAAGTTGTCTCCGATGCGAAGGAGTGGAAGTTCCGTCTTGAGTTCCCGTATGGGCTTCCGGCTTGCGGTCAAATCGGTTTTGAGATGATCGTCAACGACTCGCAGAAAAAGCGGTTCGGTTCCTGTTTTAACTCGAAACAGGCGTACTGCAACCGTCTCGAATTCGGACTGATTGATTTCAACACAAAGAATAAGGAGATTCAGAAATGAAGACAAAAATGCTCATCTGCACCGGAATGTTCGCCGCCGTTGCGGCGTTTGCGGCACAGCCTGTCGAAACGAAAATCACTCATGAAGGCGTTTGGAAAAACGCGGAGGGCGTCTACACCCAGAATTACCCTGGGCATGATTACGACAGTCTGCTCTTCCGTTTCCCCGTGGAGTCCGACGGCTTTTACAAGCTGAGCGGAGAATTCTGCGGAACGGATCCGGTTCTTGTCTGCGGACTTGTGCAGGTTCCGGAAAAAGAATTTCTGCCGTTTACGCATTATCTGTTTTTCAGAAAGGGGAACGGCGAGTTCCGTGTTTACCAGAACCCCGGACCGAAGAACACGCTGAAGTTCCGCAATCTGAAAGTGGAACGTCTGGAGGAAGCCGATCTGAAAAAGAATCTGATCCCGGACGGAGAATTTGAATCCGGAGCCTGGAAACCGTTCTGGCAGAAAGGGCGTTGGGGCGACCAGGAGGCGGTGAATGTTTCCGCGGCCTCCGATTTCCTTCAGGGCAGGAACAGCCTGAAAATGGGCGAACCTGCAAAAGGCAAAGTCAACGCGCTTGTTTCGCGCCACATGCCCGCCCGTTCGAATCAGACGGTTGTCATGACTCTCTGGGCGAAGGCGGATACCCCGCAGCCGTTGCGCCTGAATCTGGATTTTGAGCAGCAGTTCGGCAAACATCTTTACCAGCTGAAGACGGTTGCCCTGACTCCGGAGTGGAAGGAATACTCGTTTGAGTTCAAGACTCCGGAGCTTGAAAACAAACGTATTCAGCTTCATCTCCAGCGGGAAAGTTTCCCGGGCGATGTCTGGATCGATCACGTGGAATTCCGGGAAAAATAATAGTTTCCCTGTTTGAGAGAGTGTTTCCGCGCCGCCTCGGAGACGGCGCGGATTTTCCCGTTCGGGAGTCCGGTTCAGCGTATTGCCCAGAAGAGCCCGCGGAGCAGAATTTCAAGGATCTGCGGAGTCCGTTCGAAATCTTCGAGGTTGTGTCCAAGCGAAGAGTAGAAGACGCGTCCTTTGCCGTAATGACGTGTCCAGACAACCGGCATGACCGTTCCGTCGATCCACGGAGCATGCTCTCCGTTGAAACGGGTGGTGGCGAGCACATGATTGCCGGGATCGGTGTGCATGTAATACTGTTCGCTGTGAACGGGGAAATCGCTGATTCCGGCGAGGAGCGGATTTTGAGGCTCCACGATATTCACGACATAGTCAACGGCGTTTCCCGGATGCGCAACCCATTGTCCGCCGACCATGAACTGGTAGTCTGTATGTTCCCGGAAGGCGTCGCCCATTCCGCCGTGCCATCCTCCGATGCCGGTTCCGCTGGCGACGGCGTTCAGAAGCCCTTTTGCCGCTTCGCCGGAAATGGCTCCCATGGTCCAGACGGGAACAATCAGGTCATATTTTTTGTTGAGTTCCGGATCGGTCAGGCATTCCATGGAATCGAAAATATCCACGTGAACATCTTTTGAACGGAGGCGTTCCGCGATGAGATCCGAGGTTCTGACGGGGTCGTGTCCGGACCAGCCGCCGCGGAAGATGAGACAGTTTTTCATGGTAGTATCCTTCATTTGATTTCTCCTTCTTTGAGTCCGGAATCCAGCGGTTCCGGGCGGATGCAGGTGCTTTGCACCGTTGCGGTTTTTCCGGATTCCGCGGAGTCGAGGATGGAACACATGACATCAAGGACATGGTATGCCAGTTCGCCGGATGCGCGGTGCGGACGCTTTTCCTTAATGGCTGCGGCCATATCGGCGAGTCCGAGAATGCGGGTGTTGTCGTTGTAGATGAATGCGTTGTCGGCGTCGCTCCAGTTTGAGGTGAGGCCGGCGCGGAAGAAGCGGATGTTTCCGCTGAATGAGTTCGGGTCGGGTTCGGCGAGGCTTCCTTCGGTTCCGTAGTATTCAATTGCGCAGTTGATCGAGTGCTTCCAGACGTCAAAACTGGTGGTCAGGGAGATTACCGCGCCTTGTTCAAAACGGAGAATCGCAGAAATATGGGTGTCGATTTTCACGGGGAAGGTTTTTCCTTCGTTGACCTTGGTGCCTTTGCGCAGATCGGTGGAACGGGTGGTCATTGCGGTGACTTCGCGGACCGGACCGAGGACGTTGATGAGCGCGGTGATGTAATACGGCCCCATGTCAAAGAGCGGTCCGCCGCCTTTCTGATAGTAGAATCCGGGAGCCGGATGCCAGCTTTCGTGTCCGTGGCAGAGCATGAATGCTGTTCCGGCGACGACTTTCCCGATGAGGCCGGAATCAATGAGACGGCGGCTCTGCTGGTGTCCGCCGCCGAGAAATGTATCCGGCGCGCAGCCGGTGCGCAGACCTTTTTCTTTTGCTTTTGCCAGAACTTTCTGGGCGCTCTCCCGGTCGAGGCTGAACGGTTTTTCGCAGTAAACGTGTTTTCCCGCTTCAAGTGCGCGCAGGTTGATTTCAGCGTGGGACTGCGGAGTTGTGAGATTCAGGATGACTGCGATTTCCGGATCTGCGAGGATCTCCTCCACGGAGCATGCCTTGATTCCGTATTGAGAGGCCCGGTTTTCCGCAGATTCTCTGCACAGATCGGCGCACGATGTGACCATGATCTGCTTTGCAAAGACCGGTGCATTCTTCAGGTAGATGCTGCTGATGTTGCCGCATCCGATCAACCCGACTTTCAGCATAAAAAATCCTTTCGTTGAAGTTTCCGCCGGGACGCTGTGGCGGTTTGCATCCCGGTTCCCTGCGGATAATATAGCGTGCAGGCGTTTTTCCGCAATGGACAAAATTTTCAATTAAATGGACGAACGTTTCTTTTTGACGATTTTCTTTGAGAATTCTTTTTTCTGTGCTATATTTCCGCATAAGGAGCAGCAGTTTATGAAATCAGGCACAAAACATCTTTCCCCGTTTGCCAGACAGTTTCCTGTCTTGCCGCAAATCGAAACGATCGGTTATCTTCCGGAGAAAAAAGATTGTATAAACTTTTCATTCGATACATGCAACTTTTCATTTATTCTGAGCGGGGGCGGCACGTACCTTCTGCGTGGAAAACTCTATCCGGTGACTGCTCCTGCCGTTCTGCTCCAATGGCCCGGGGAACCGATGCTGTACGGTCCCCGCGAAGGCGGGAGCTGGGAAGAGCTGTATCTGATCTACCCCGGCAGCTGCCAGACGGCTCTTTTGAATACGAATACATTCCTGCCGGACACCTTTCCGGTTCGCCCGTTTGTGAGAAGCCCCCGCTTTGAGTCCGCATTGGCGCGTTTGAAAGCGTTCGTCGCTTCGCGCCGTATTCAGGAAACGGATGGCGATACGGGAGATCTGCTTTGCTGGGAGCTGATTGCATCCAGTTTTGCCCGCCCGGAAGAGCGCGCCGCCGAGAACGTCCGGCTGAAGCGGATCCGGGAATATTTGGAAAAGAACCTGTCGAAAGATATTCATCTGGAAACACTTGCATCGGAGTTGAGAATGTCCGTTTCAAGTTTGCGCCGCTGCTGGTATGGCGGAGCGGGGAACACGACCTTCCGCGAATATCGCGACGAGATTTTTTTGCAGAAAAGCTGTCGGCTCCTGGTTGAGTCGCGGGATTCGGTCAAAGAGATCGCGAGTGCGCTTGGATTCGATGACATTTACTATTTCAGCCGGAAATTCCATCATTTGTCCGGCATGACCGCTTCCGCATATCGTCGAAAATACTGCATACCTCCGCTGCTTTTTCCGGGGGCCGCTCCGGAGCGCCGCTGACAGAAACAAGTGTTGAATAATTGACGCGGATGTTCAAAAAATGAACCTCTTTTTGCATGGAGACATGGTTTTTTATGCGCAATAGATGCTGGCATGGAAATTGCTGTATCAGAATCATCCAATGCTCATTGCAAGGTTTTGCACAACCGGCGGTTTTTTGCGGAAAACACTTGATAAACTATGTGTCTGAAGTTATAGTAAATGCCAAAAGCCAAATGCCAAACGAGGAGGCTTCTGCGCAGGACGAAAACAAAAGAACACGATTGACAGTCTTTTGCGTAAATTTTACCGTCCCGTCGAAAAACTTGCAAATTCGCTCAGGGAGAACGGGAGTTGAGGAAATGTGCCGTATAATTGACACGTTTTCTCTTTCTTGTGTTCCTCCGGCTTTGCAGGAACCTTCAATGGGCATGGATTGGTTCCGTGCCTTTTTATCGGCATAAAAACAAAAAAGCCAGGAGGATTTTATGGCAACAACATCGTTCACGATTACCACCGGAGCAGGAAGAGAAGTGAAGGAGTGCTGTGGAACCTGTCAGTTCTGGAGTGCGGAGACTCGCAGAATCAGGTACAACGGCAAAGTTCAGCACATGATCGAAGTGGATCAGCATGAAAACAATTATGATGCGGCTTGCGAGCTGCTTCAGGGCCGTTCGAGCTTGCGGAGTTACAGCAGAGGCTGCCCGAAATGGAAGAAATGGGTGGATCTGGACTGAAAAAAGAAAATTCCGGAAAAGGGTGATTGAATAGAAGTAGAAGTCTTTGTCCCGGAAAAATTTGCGGAAGAGTTTGCTAAATTTCTTTTCTGTGTTATAGTGAAAAAAGTTGCCCGGATTTGTCGGGCGGAAAACACTTTCCGACGATAGATTCCGGAGCCTCGAAGACGAGCCCGGCGATCTGTCCTGCGGCGAAAGCGGAGGACCAGTTTTTCCATTCGGAGCAACCTGTCACGAATCTTGCATGGAACGAGCGATTCGGCAACGGCAGCCGCTACGGGCTCCGGAAAGTGACCCGCTGCAGAGTACCTTCCAAAGCCGCGACTCTCTGGGATGTAAGCAATTCCGATTCCGAATTGAAACTTTCCTATACTGCGACGCGCAACAGTCGGGATTACAATCTTCCTGCTGTTGCGAAGAAGTGGACATCCGGGCGTCATGCGGGTGGATTCGACAACATTCTGTTTGTTGACGGTCACGCCGGCTGTTTCAATATCGCCAAGCTGGTGGATCATGTATCTTTTCTGTATTCCGCGTTCATGCCCGATTCGGATGACATCGGTTCCCCCCTCTGGCCGCGCTGAGGACAGATTCAATTTTTATGTTTCAGCCGGTATTGGCCGGGAGGGAGGCCGAAGTGCCGGTGGAAGGCGGATGTGAAAAACGGAGTGCTTTGATAACCGCACTGAAGAGTGATCTCATCGACCAGAAGATCGGTTGCGCGCAGAAGAAAGGCCGCGTGTTCCAGACGCATGGAACGGAGAATTTCGGAAAACGAACTGCCTGAGCGCTGGCGGAACAGACGCGAAAGATAGTTGGGATTCAACTGAAAATAGGCGGCGGTTTCCTCGCGCGTCAAAGGCAGACAGAAGTTCTCCGCCATGTACTGCCTGATCTCCTGAAACGTCCGCTCCGCTTTGCCGGTGCGGCTCCGGTTGTCGTTCGCCAGAAACCCGCGTGTCAGACGGAACAGGGCGCGCGCAAGATCGGCGCCCGCGGTTTCATCGTCGACTTCCGCAAGCAGATGAAGAAGTTTGTGGAGGGCGGGCGTCGGAGCCGCGCTTGTGTGATAAAAATGCGTGCAGACCGGACGCCGCTTTTCCGGATCCGGAGAGGAATAGTCAACGTAGGTGCAGCGCAGAAAGTCGGCGGAGTAGACCAGGCAGAATAGCTCATGCGCCGAATCCCAGAGCGGAAGTTTCCAGGATTCGGGCGGGGTGAAGAGCGCTTCGCCGGGCGTCAGATTCTCCTCGCGCCGTTCCGTTCCGGTTCCATGGAGGATGTGCTTGACTCCCGAAAGAGGAATATCGAACACATGGCGCGGATAAACTTCAAGTCCCTCGTGATCCGGAGGAGCCGGACGCGGGTGTGCGACTGCAAGCCGCCGCGGCGGAATTTCCGTCAGAATATAATCCAGCAGATGCATGGCGTCGGTGCGGGCAAAGCCCCGGATTTTCAGTTTTTCCGCAATTTTTCCCATAAAACCTCCGAAAGGTGACTTTTCAATAAGGAATATAACATTCGAGATATTGCTTTTCAAGTGTTTTTATAGTATAATTACAGCAAAAGAAAACCGAAACACTTAATGCAAGAGGCGAATATGAAAAATCATCTTCCGGGAAGTTTCATCACGGTCGGCAACATTCCGTGCGCGACGACATCGTATCACAAAGAGCCGCTATCTCTTCTCTTCGGCATGTGCGAGGGGGCGATGAACTGGAACAACCGCGTATTCATGTACGGCGACCGGCTGGTGCGCGTCAATCTGAACTGGATCCGCGACTACGTTCTCACCCTCAAAGGTTTCCGGTATACGGAGCGGGACATCACCAGTTTCCCCGATCTTCTGCTTGAAAAACAGCACGAAAAAGGTTTCTTTTATGAAATCATCGCTCCGGTGACGGATATGCATTCGGGGCGTCCGAAAACGCTTCCCGACGGGCGAACCGTTCAGATTTCCAGCCCGGAATGCTGTTATTATGAGCCCGGACTCGATTTCGGACTCTGCCGTCTGGAGCTTGAGGCGGACATTGAATATCTGATGGTCGAGGGCGCATATATGATCTGGCAGGCGACCGGAGACGACGCATGGATTCTCCGCAACCTGCCGCGTCTCGAAAAGGGGCTCCGTTACATCATGACCGATCCTCTGCGCTGGGACGCGGAACACGGACTCGCCAAGCGTCCGCGCACGCTCGACACCTGGGATTTTACCGACAATCCACGCTCATCCCATGAACGCGAAATCTTTCCCGATGACCCGATGGGCGTTTTCCATGGCGACAACACCGGGCTTTATCACTCCAAGCTCCTGATGGCGAAGCTCTACCGTGTTTTCGGTGACGACGCCTCCGCCGCGCGGCATGAAGAGGAGGCCGCCGCTCTGCGCGAACGCATCATGAAACATCTTTGGAACGGACGTTTCTTCCGCCATTTTCTTCCGCTCACTCCGGTGGATTACGGCGTGGACGAGGAGTTTCAGATGAGTCTTTCCAATTCCTACGCGCTGAACCGGAACATTCTGAATTTCGAGGAGCGGCAGAGCGTCATCAACGCCTATCGGGATATGCGTAAAAAGTATGGCGGCGAGCTTGACGACTTTCGGAATCTGGAGCCGCCGTATCCCGTGTTTCATGGGATGAAGGCGGGCGCATACGTCAACGGCGCGAATGCTCCGTTTGTGGCGGGCGAACTCGCGCTCGGCGCGTTTGAGACCGGAGAGGAAGCATACGGCGCGGATATTCTCAAGCGCATGGGACGCAAGTTCAGCAGCGACGGCAAGATATCCTTCCTCTACAACTGGGAGGGCAACGACATCGGCGGCGGGCCGCGCTGCTGGTGCGGTGCGGAAATCATGCACGCGGAGTGCGCCGGGCTGGGGGGGGTGGTTGACAACGGCAAGCTTTTCCGCGACGTCGTGCTTTCGCCCCGGTTTGTCGCCGCCGATGAAAAACGCGCGTATGTCCGTCTGGAATACGGCGCATCCGGAGCGGCGGTTGAGTACGAATACCGTTACAAGCCGGAAACACGCACGCTTTCCTTCTCTCTCGTTTCGAAGCATGACCGCGCGAAACTGCGGATGCTCGTTCCGGCGGGAACCGTTCCGGCGGAAGTGAAAATCAACGGCGCCGCGGCGGAATTTCGCGATGAAACTGTCGGGAACAGTCATTACGCGGTGTTGGAAAACGTGCCGTCCGGCATGACCGCGGAGATTCTCTGTCAATGACTCTCGGCGTGGTATTGCTGATTCTGACCGGGTTCTGCTGGGTCGGCATTGCGGCCGTTGTGGACGATGCGGCGCGGAAACGTCTGGACATGGATTTTATCCAGTTCGGCGCCTCGGCTGTGATTGCGCTTGCGGCGGCCGGCGCGATCCTCTTCCGTCCGTCGCTCACGGGGACATTGGCGGAGAAACTGCTGATCTGCGGATGTGTCTTCGCCGCCGGCGCCTGCAACTTCCTGATGCTGAGTTTGATGCGCCGGGCGATGGCTTTCGGCTGCAGCGGTGCGGTATGGGGAATCACGCAGAGCGCGATGGTCTGTCCGTTCGCGATGGGGATGGTGTTTTTCGGCGTGGCTCCGACCCTGCCGCGTCTGGGGGGAATTCTGCTGATTCTGGCCGGAATCCTTCTGTTCAGCCGGATTCGCGGCGGACGCGGCACGGTTTCGAATTCGGGATGCTGGCTTCTGCCGACGTTCACCGCATTTGCGGTTTCCGGGCTCGGACAGAGTCTTGCGAATCTGCCGTCGTACTGGACTGCGACCGCAATGGGGAGCGAGCTGCGGGCGTGCCTGGTTCAGCTGGGAACGATTTCCCTGTTCTGCGCCAGCGTGCCGTTCCGGCGGAAAAAGCCGTCGCCGCGTGGAACTCTGCGTCCGGTTCTGCTGCTGTCGCTCGTTCAGATTCTCTCTCTCTTCTTTTTCTTCTATCGCGGTTTGAATCTGGTCGCGGCGCACGGCGGCGGTTCGATTGGTTATCCGGTTGCGCAGGGGTGCAGCATTGCGGGATTTCTTGTTTGGGGATTTCTGACGCGGCGCGAGCGTTTTTCCAAAATCTCCGCCGGAGCCGCTCTGGCAATCTGCACAGGCATTTTTCTGCTTGCAATCTGAAAAAAACAGAAAGGTGATAAATGGATATCATCAAATTCGTTCCTTTTCATAAAAAGGAAAAGACTCGGCAAATAAGAAAAGAGGTCGCAGAACGACAGTTTATTCGGTCACGAAGCCTTGCAGTGAGAGAATTTCGAGGAGTGATCGCCGAAAAAACTTTTGGACAATATTCGGAAAATTTGCCCGAAAACGGCTTTTCCGGACGATTGTCCAAGTTTTAAAAATTTTTGGTGCTATAATATACGCCATACAGTTTTTAAACCGGAAATAGAACAAGGAGAAATGATGATGGTCATCAGAAGAAAAAATGGATGGAGAACGAGATTCAAACTCAGGAGTTTCACCCTCATAGAGCTCCTGGTAACGATTGCGGTTATCGCAATTCTTGCCGGCATGCTTCTGCCCGCGCTGAATTCGGCAAGAGAAAAGGCGCGGGAAATCAACTGTGTGGGAAATATGCGTCAGATCGGAACGGCGGTAATCAGCTATTCCACGGATCATGGAGATCGTCTGCCGACGGTGAATAATAACGAGCCGACGCGCTTTCCCGTCATCATGCAGAGTTATACGGGTACCAAGCCTTACTCGGATAAGCAGAGCGGGCTTTGGTTCTGCCCGTCGCACAAACCCGTTGCCCCTGCGGGGAATTCCGCGAAACAGCGAAGATATTTCAGTTCCTATATGGGGATTGCAACATTTAACCTCCATGAAGGTTCGAACTGGTATTCCGCGGATGAAACATCTCCTTATGCCTGGCAGAGCGCCAGGATGCCGAAAATGGATCCCCGGATGTATCTGTTTACCAGTCGGCAGCCGGTGGCGAATGACAACGGCATTTTGACTTACGATCCGATCAGTCATAACTATATCAGCATTATGAGCGGTTTGACTCAAGAGGAGTGCATGGAACAGGTTTTTGTCCATCAGTCACGCGGAACTTTTTTCCGGGTGAACGGCTCCGTCGCATCAAAGAGAGTCGGAACGCTGAAGACGCAGTACAGAGGAGACGGCCAGAAATACGGTGCCGGCTGGGTCGCTCTGTTTGAGCAGTAATTTCTTCAAAACAACAAAACAAGGAACGATCATGAACAAAACACTTCTCCTGATGCTGCCGTTCGCATTGGCGGCGAACACCGTCTTCAACGGTTCGTTTGAACTTGGAACGGATGGATTTGCTCTTGAAAGAGAGCTGCGCCCCGCAACGAATCCGGGAATGAAATTCACTCCGCTGAAGCTCTCCGCCGGAGCGCCCGGCGCGGGGAAAAACTC
>ERZ1106963.104-NODE-104-length-127868-cov-16.608373_pt1 | contig 127868 bp, 130 predicted proteins | sample MGYA00403681_ERZ1106963 | MGnify/ENA primary metagenome ERZ1106963 (study PRJEB35170, sample SAMEA104062407) | human gut metagenome | biome: human gut; feature: human-associated habitat; material: faeces | place: Denmark | collected 2012-05-03 ...
AACGCCCTGCCGAGGTATACTATCCGGTAATGCTTCTGGATGCAGCCAGAGCAGCCGCATAATATAAAAATCCGGAAAATGCTTCACACATTTTCCATGTAACTCGTCAACATATCAGTTCATTATAAAAATATCAAATTTTTGTCTTGACAACTGAGTCATTATAAAACTCACTATGTCTTAATCGTCAAATTAATTATATACCATCTCAAACATTTTTTTTGCTATTTCCTTTGTTCTATCAAATATCATCTCTTTCGTCCATTCATCGTTATTTTGATACTGTTGCACAAATTTCTCCACGGTTTTATATTGAGATGCTGAATATTTTTTAATTTTATATTTAAAAGCCTTATCCATTAATTCCGAATTTAGTTTATCTCCTAATGGTAACAGGTTCCCAATCATTCCACATTCTTTATTATTTGTAGATTCAGGCATGATATGTTCTATCGTAAATGATAAAGGCTGAACTTCATTCGTATTCATATTATAAAACTCATACTTTTTAATAATATACTGTACTAATTTTTTATCTTTTGCAAAATCAGAAGTATATCGTACATTAACAAAATTACTAACAAATATCTCTTTTGCTGGTAATCCCTCTTTTAATGTAGCTATCAACTCATCAATACATTTTTTTGTTTCATTTTTATCTTTACATATTCTTAATTTTCGAGCATAGCTCGAATACCTTCTCTCTAAACCTGAAGGACGCATAGAACAAATAGAATTAAAAACAAAATGATACTGCTCTAAAAATTTAATAATTCTTAAAAATTGTTTATGAGATATCATCTTTTTTCTTTTTACATCAAACAACGCCAACAAAAATATTCTAACTTGCGTAACATCAAAAATATCGCATGCCTCTAACGCATAATATATATCTATTTCTTCCGGCTGAGACCAATCATTTTTATTCGGATAAACTATTTTATAGTAATCTTCTGACGCCTCAACAAGTTCTTTTAAAAAAATAGTATACTCAGACTGATTTTTTCCTATCTTGTCATTAAATTCTTTTACTAACTTCTTCGCTGTCGAATATCCATATTTCGATAACCAATAATGTCTATAAAATGTTTGAATATCACATTTACCTACTGTTTTTCTTTTTATCTTTTTCCAACTCTCCTCAGCAAAATCTACCGGTTCAGTTTCATTTAAAATTGAGAATAAAGAATTCTTTATTATATCAATTGGACTTAAATCTTTTCCTTTTGCATTTAAAACTTCAAATATTGCATAAGCATCATCAAAACTTTTTACTGTCACATATATTACCTTGCAATGCAAAATCTGATCTCTAAATAGTTTTAATAATTCAATATAGTCCAATCTATTATCGTCTATGCGATATCTTTTTTTTATTTCTTGTAAAATGTTTTTTCTTGATAATTTTCTTTCAAAATAATTATATGCATTTAATATTCTCTTTTCTTCATCTGTATTTGGTAAGATATTTTCATTCTGTTCTCGTTTTTGTATTCTCATTTGAAAATATGGTTTAGGAGTCTCTGTTTCCAACTTAGCATACTCGACACCATCAGCATCTTCACCCATTATATATGAATATACTTTATTTGCTAAAGTTTCTTCTTTTTCCATAAGAAATAATTTTCTTATGACAGAAAATGCAATAGTTATTGTCATCAATCTTTGTTGACCATCAACGACCTGTCTCTTTATATTCATATTATCATCGTCATCACCTACTAAAACCAACGTTCCAATAAAATATTCATTAGGATATAATTTACCATTATGCACTGTAAAACAGTCTAACAAATCATCCCACAATTCCTGTAATTCATCATTTTCCCATGAATATTCACGCTGAAATCTAGGAATTACATATTTTCTTTTAAGATCTAAAGTATCTGCTATCGTTCTTGGTACTGCTTTAAATTCCATCCTTTTTCCCTCACACTAACTTTCTTTTTATTACCCCATTCTCCATATCATCAATACTATACATAGTATCCAGTACTTCGAATGTCTCCCTCAAATTACCTCTTGCACTCTTCCAGCCAATGCCATCCGTAAACCATACAAATGTAAAGCCATCGATTGTATCTGCCTCTTGTGAAAGCATTTTATAACTTCTTGCCGTTTCATTTAGTTTAGAACCTCCACTCGCATAGAAGTTTGTTTCAATTGCATAAATCATCTCATCTGTCTTGATTACAAAATCAAATCGTTTAGCAGCCTTACCCTGATTGGAAAGTGCAGACAAATCAATATTCCATTTTTCTTCAATATTCTTAAGATACATTTCCTTAAAATAATTTACATTCTTCTCAAAGCCTGCTGCCACAATATACTTTTCAACCAAAGCTTCCATCTGGTGGCCTCCACGATTCTTGCGCCCATTAGAGTCCAATCCGGTTTCAATACCCAAAGCATAATCCACAAGATTGTTTACCAAATGATTGGCAATCATATCAAATAATCCGGTCTTATGCATGAATACTCGGTATTGCTCTACACCATAATTCATCTTTTTGAAATTATATAGGAACGCCCCCTCTTCATCCTGTGCATAAATCTCATTACCTCTCACTGCAAGAAGTAGCGGAATGCATTTTAAAGTTTCCGGATACTTTGTCACTATCTTTTCAAACTCTTCTTCGATATTTTTAGAGCCAATCAACGAATTCAAGATATTTAATTCTACCTTGATTTCTTCCACATTTCTTACCACTTTTTCAAAATCAATATAGTAATTATAGCTTGATATACTCGGTCTGAATTTACTCAGCCACTCATCAAAATCTCTCTCTGCCATCTGCCACCTTCTCCAATCTTTTTTTCGATATCTCCAAGTATTCTTGGCATATATCTATTCCAATAAACTTCCGTCCAAATCGTACAGCCTCCACCCCAGTAGTTCCAGAACCACAGAAAGGGTCCAATATAACCTGTCCTTCCTCCGTAGATGCCAGCACAATTTTTTCCAGCAAGTATTCTGGCTTTTGTGTAGGATGCTTGCCTTCTTTTTTTTCCGAAGGTTTTGTCAGCGAACCTGTCCACACATCCTTCATCTGTTTTCCGCCATTCATTTCCTTCATTTTCTGATAATTAAAAAAATGCCGAGACTTCTTATCATTCTTCCTTGCCCATAAAATGGTTTCGGTTGAATGTGTGAAGCATCGACACGCCAAGTTTGGTGGCGGATTCGTTTTCTGCCAAGTTATGTTGTTAATTATCTTAAAGCCCTCCTGCTCCAACGCCATACCAATCGAGTAAATATTATGCAGCGTCCCGGATATCCAAATTGTTCCATTCGGCTTTAGTACTTTCTTACATAACCTAATCCACTTTCTGTTAAACTTATGTTTTTCTTCGACACTAGTCCCACTTTCCGAAAGTTTATCCCATGAGCCTTTATTTACGGAAACCATCTTTCCACCTTGACAGGTAATGCCATCATTGCTTAAAAAATAAGGCGGATCTGCAAATATCATATCAACAGATTCTGGTTCCATTTTTGTTAGAATTTTAAAAGAATCTCCCAATACCAATTGTGATTCTTCCGTCTCGAAATATAATGGCACTTTTTTAATAAATAAGCTCTCCATTATCTCGACTCCTTAATAATTGCATATAATTATTTCTTCACCAACTCGCTTAGATGCATCTGAATTAATCATACGCTTTACACTTACAACATCCCTTCTGTATCCTTTTCCACTATACAACTCATTTATCAATTCAGTATTATGATTTGTGAGCATACAGTAGCATCCTCTGTTTGTCAATTTGTCAAATAGATTTGACAATCGCCTATGACTTTCAATGTCAAATCCTTCTTTTGTATATGACTCAAAAGAAGTGGGATTCAATGGCGCATAAGGGCTGTCGATAAAAACAAAATCTCCTTGCCCTGCTCCTTCACAAGCTTCCTCAAAGTCTCCATCCATAATCGTAATTCCTTGAAGATATCTGGAAACCTCCATGATAATACTTTCATCTACGGAAGTTCTACGACTATTATTATATGGAACATTAAATAAACCCTTGCCATTTACACGATACAGTCCGTTAAAGCAGTGTTTATTAATAAATACAAACAACGCAGCCAACTCCACATCATACTCTGCTTTCATCAATTTATCATTGTAATGTTCTCTAAGTGAATAATAATATTTCTTACCGTCTTCCCACATAGCTTCATCAAGTTGCTTTACTGCCGCCAAAAATGCCTCTGGTGCATTACATATTTGCCTATATGCATTTATTAACGCCTTATTAATATCATTTATCAAAGCATTTGTCGGCAACAACTCAAAAATCACTGCTCCACCACCTACAAACGGTTCAAAATAACTATTATATTTTTCAGGCATTCTCTCCTTTATCTGTGGAAGCAGCTGACGCTTTCCGCCAGCCCATTTCACAAATGGAGCAACACTTGAATTACTCATCTTAGTTCCTCTTCTCCAAATACCTTTAAAGGCAAATTTTATATTTCCATTATACTTGCTTATTTCAAAAAAAACAACTACTACATTGTTTTTTTGTTAATTTTTGTGAATCAAACTACTTTTGAAACACAAATACATACTCGTGAGCTAACAGAAGAAAACCATTATTCTTCCTCTTCCAATAATCTGTAAAACGGCAATTATGTTGCTCTTTAATAATAATTTCCTGATTTGTGAATCCTGCTTGCAAAAAGCACTCCATCAATCGGAACCCTAATGGGATGACTTTTCCGTGTTTTCTCACATCCCCTATCATCACAGCACACATTTTGCCTTTTTTTAATATGCGAAAAAGTTCCTCAGCCACCTTGTTTATTTCAGTCAAAAAATCGTCCACTTCAAGCAGCGAAATATCTCCTTCTATTCCATTACTATATCTAATAATATTGGCATATGGCGGATGTGTACATATTAAATCAATACTATTATCTTTAATAAAATGTAAATTTGCAGCATTCCCATTGCATGTATAAACTTTTGAACTCGTGTCACATTGGAATTGTAAATTCGCATCAGAAATTGAAACAGATTGCGGGTTGATGTCAACACCTACCGCATTACGATTCAGTAGTTTTGCCTCCACTAAGGTTGTTCCACTACCCATAAATGAATCCAATACCCAATCACCAGGGTTAGAATAACGAAGTATCAGATTTCTTGGCACATATGGCGACCAATTTCCACGATATTTTCCTGTATGGGTTGCCCAGTTACCTCTGTCGGGAAATGACCAAATTGTCGTTGATTCAAGTTTAAAATTGTTGGGTTGTAATCTTATAAGTCATACCTCCTTTGTATTTTGATTTGTCTATTGTAACTCAATTCCGAAATAAAATCTACCACTTTTCCCTTTCACTATAAGTGAATTTCAAAAGAACTGATTTCATGTAATAATATTCACAAATAGTGAAAGAGGTAACGATATGCATTTTAGTAATGATACTGACCTATATCGTGTTATAGGTGCAAATATAAAATATTACAGAGAACAAGCAAATTTGACGCAAGTACAACTTGCCGAACAGGCTAAAATCAGCACCAGCTATCTCTCCAAAATCGAAGCTGCTGGATGCAATAAGAGTCTATCTATTTCGGTGCTTAATCAGATTGCAAATGTACTTGGTGTTGAGATTAACGAATTTTTTAATTAAGGAGGTATAGCATATGTCAAGAACCCCAAATACCCATGGTGGCGGAGCCCGCACAAACAAAAACGGCTTGCACTTTGAACAAACCACATCTTTAGATAATGCATTATGTAATGCTGGCTACAAGGTTACTAATTATGAGGTATATCGAGGCTCCCAAAAAATCGGTATGTCTGTTCCTCAGAAAAAATTATATACCTATTTTCTTAATCCACATGGCATCCAGTACGCTGACTATAATTCCAAAGAATGGCGACCAGACGAAGCCTTTATTAATTTCGAAAACAACACCGTCTATATCATAGAAAAAAAATTCCAAAATTGCGCCGGTTCCGTCGATGAAAAATTGCCTGGTTGTCATTTCAAAAAACTTGAATACCAAAAACTATTTAATCCATTAGATTTTAAAGTAGAATTTATTTATCTGTTTAATGATTGGTTTTTAGACAAACGATATCGTGATACGCTAGACTACATAAAAAGTATGGGATGCCATTACTTTTATAACGAAATCCCTTTAGCCTTTCTTGGATTATAGTTGCCTTATATTAATATAAATTTTTGTTATCGTCCAACCTCCTTAAATTTATCCAATATATTCTCCTGATAACTGGCAACACCATACTCTTTCATGAGGTTAGCCACGGGAAGTAATTCTTCATCTTTAATTCTTTCTAATATTTTTTTTCGTTTATCAGAAATATATTCTTGAGAAATGCCTTTTCTATAATCCTCTAATTTCATATGCCAATAAACAAAATTTCCTCTGTAATATTGCCGCAGTTTTTGTGCAATCAAGAGTCCCTCCGGATCCAAATCTCCGGAATAATAGATTTTGACATTTGATTTAGCAAGCAAGTCAAGCACAAGAATACTGGCAAGCCTTGGCTGCCCATTCATGCACATACACGATTTTTCTTTGCAAATAGCAGCAAACACGGATGGATTTTCCACTACATAAATTTCGTTATCAATACACTCAATGGATTCCCACTCCGATATTATGTTTAATGGAACTTGCACCATGTTTTTCTCTGAGAAAAATCCCAACATTCCCTGATGTTCACTTCTATCTTTTTTCATTGCCCTGACCTGATAAAGAATTGCATAATTTGAAATATCATCGATCAGGATACCGGCAAGCAGATAACTTTTCTGCCTTTTGTAAGCAGGAAACAAGTCAGATGATTCAACTACTAATCCTCTTTGCTCCAAACTAATTAAAATCACCTGATATAAAATATTTCCTTCTGTTGTTCCCATATCAAACGCATGTGGATTCCCGGATATCTCTGCTGCAAAAACCGGCAAATATATTTTTTGATTTTTCCGGTATGGCAAAGCATTATATACTTTTGCACAAAGCCATAAAAGCCGGTTCCATTGCTGCAAGTTGTTTTTCTCATATGATTTCAAAATCGCGTTAAACAGTGCAAAACATTTAACCGCAGGCGTTTTGGCAAACTGTGCCAAGAAATCTTCTTCAATCAGCTTTTTCTTTTGCTCTTTTTGTTTCACTTCCTCAGTTTTTCCTAGAAGTGTTTTCCCAAAAAAAGCAGTTAAAATTTCTTCTGGTGTAACCAAACTATATTTACTGTTTTTTAGTGCTTTTTCGAACTTTTCTGAGGAAATCGTCACGCTTTTTTTACCATGAAAACTTTCTGCAAAAAAACCTTCTAATTCTTCAATTTCAGAACAAGACAAATTTTTAAGCGTAATCCTGCCGGAAAATTTCCCGTAAGAATAATATTTTTTTTCAAAGCCCAAAAAGAGCCTTTTCCATACCGCATTTTGTTTAAAATACAAAACACACTCATTTAGTATGTTGTTATCATTTTTCTGATTTCTCAATTTCAATTCCTCTTTGCTCTACTTTCTCTTCATCATCCAGCAATTCTTTACCCTTTCCATTCCATAAGTATGGCATTACAGTTACAAATTTTGCATTTTCCGGGCGAATCAGCTGATAAATAGCCAATGCATCCAATGTATCACAGTCGCCCCACAGTACTTGTGAATTAATAATAAAATCAAATTGAAACTGTGTCATAAGACGGAACATATCGCGGATATTTCTATTATCTACACCTGCAAATGCCTCGTCCAAAGAAATGAGCCTTGGTGCGTCATCCCTGCCACCTTGGTATTTTGCGACAACTGCTGAAAAAAGCGGCACATACATTGACATCGCTTTTTCACCACCACTGAATGTACCGAACACACTATTGGTAAGTTCTTTTTGCCGTTCCCCACTTTTTTGTGAAAACAGCTGAAATTCAAACCATTTTCGATAATCCAGCGTTTCTTTCATAATCTGATAAAATGAAATCATCCCCGCGCTATCTCGTGCATTGCGTCTGGCTTCCTCAACTTTTGAGCGGAAATGAGCCGATAATCTTGCTGCTTCCCCTTCACTCATTAAACGATAGTCTTTCTTTAAAAGTTCAACTAATTCTCTTGTATCCAGCTGTTCTTCCTTTTCTGCTGTTTTGCTTCTCCACCTGAGACTTAATTTTAAGCCACTTGATGTATCCATACCGTTCATAAGTACATTCATTTTCTTCACCCAGGCATTGGAAGCATTTATTTTGCCTCTGATTTTACGGCTAACCGTATTTGCCAGAATATCCTCAAACAACTCACGATCACCATCCTTAATCAGGCTTTCTAATTCACTAATATCCTCATCTAAATACAAAAGCAAACTTGAAAAAGAAACCTTTACCCCCTGATACCGTGCGGTGATATCCAGACGTTTGGCTAAATACTCATCCGGCTTCTGCTCCCCATCGGATTCAGCAAATAACTCGTTTTGTGTCAATTGATACTCTGTAAGAAAACCTCTGTTTTCAAAGTATACCCTGTTAAGATCACGTACAACATCATCCTTTTCCACATTTTTGACATCGGTTATTAAATACTCGTATACATGTTTTGCATCTTCTAAAATTTCATCCGGAACAGCCACATACTGAAGTTTTCTTTCTTCCTCATAGCATTTCTGATAATACTCCATTTTCTTTTCATACTCTGCTATTTTATCCGCATTGTTTGTCCGGCTTTCTGTCAACAATTTTGCTTCATCGATCTTTTTTGTCTTTTCTGCAACACATTTCTGCAATTTTTCCGGATAAGAATGTAACCAAAAAACACAAGCATCCAATCGCTCTTTAATTGATTCATAATCCGTTAATTCCAACTGCTTTTGTATGGATGTTTGTTCCTCTTCTTTTATTCGAATCTGCTTTTCGATATCTGCAATGTCATAGCGAAGGTTATCCATATCATAATCCAACATTTCCAGATGCTCTTTGCGCTCCTTAAGATATTCCACACTGCGCAAAAACATCTCATGAGCGGATTTTAAAACCGTTAAATCTTTATCATATCGTTCTGCCGCCTTCTTTGCCTGATAGAAAACATCATATGAACAATGCAAATACAGTTTTTCTGCAATTTCCAACACCGCTTTTTTCTTTTGTTTTAACTCCTCTAGAAAAATTGATAATTCCTCACCCAATTTATCATTTTCTTCGTGAAGAATCTCATATTTTCTCTCTTCTTCCAAAAGAATTTTTACCGCGTTACGCATATGGGTATCATCCGGAAACTGGTCAAATTCACTTTTAAGAACATCCTTTCTTGTCTCTAAAAGCTGTTTTTGCTGTTCCAGCAGTGCCCGCCTTTCTTCCAATTGTGCTATTTGATTTTTACACTCGTCAATCTTCATCCGACGCTGTCTTTCCCGCGCCCTTCTTCCTAAAAAGCCTGCCTCATGTTCGCCTGTAATCGTCCCTGTCAGTATGCCCATATGGTAAGTACCATTTGATGAAACAGACAATATGTTTTCTTCATCGTAAGCGATATTTTTAAGAATTCCTGTCATACGATAATTGGAAAAAATATCATTTACTTCTTCATTTAGTTCTAATACGTCAAGCAAACTCTTTTCAACCGATGATTCACTGGCAAATAAATAGCAGTCCTCACAACCTTTAGCCGGAACAAGTACTTGTTCTTTGTACTGCTCATCTACTACAATCGCATCCAAAATCCCCATTTTTAGAAGTGCCTCTTCCAAAAAGTTGCATGCTTTCTCATCCAGCTGTTTTCCAAATTCTATGACTTTGTAAAACTCCTGATAAGGAATTTTCGCATCAGCCAATCGCTTTCTGTTCCGCACTACAGCTTCACTTCTTTGTGGCGTTGGTTCCTTTTGATTTTCCCATTCGTTTAGTTCACTTTCTGTTTCTTTTATTTCCTCTTTTACTGCCGCATATTCAACAAGAGCTGCACTTATTTTGGTCTCAAAATCTACCTTTTTTTCAATCCATTTGTCTGCCACTTTCTGGCGAATACCGGCAAAATCCGAATCCAAATGATAAGAATCTGCAAACACACTAAACTCACGCAGCATATCCTTTTCAAGTTTTAATTCGCTATTTTCTTCATTCCATTTGTATAGGGACTCTTTCCATTCATTTTCGGCCTGAACAAGTGCTGCCTCACATTCGGATATTTTTCTTTGAATAGAATCCATTTCGCGAATCTGACGCTCTCTTTTCTGAATCATTTCCTCTTTTTGACGATCCAGAATCTGCAATTTTTGCAACAAATCTTCTCCCTCTGAAATCTGTTCAAAGGTATTCTTAAACTGCTCCTTATGAAGTTCAAATTTATAGGCATTTTCAATATTCCCCTGTAATTCTTCTGCCATAAATGCAAACTCCTGAAATCCCATTGTATCCGCTTCTTCCTGCATATCTTCCAGCAATGAGTTGATTTCTGTTTCTTTATCAAACTTTCTATCTTCCTCATCTTTTATCTGCGTTTTTGCATCAACATACTGCTCTTGTTTGGATGCCAAAAATTTCTCTTTGTCATCCTTATTTCTTCTCTGTTCTTCCAGTTCCTTAGAAAGCACGGAATCCCTCATTTTTAACGCAACCGCATCACTCTTATTTAACGATTCTTTTTCTTTCTCCATTGCTTCCCTTTTCGCGTTAATCTGTTCAATCTTACAAGTAAGTTGTTCGATTTTTTGAACACACTCTTCATGATTTCTTTCATATTTTTTCTGCAGTGAAACAATCTCCTGCAATTTTATCCTTGTCTGCTCATATCGTGCTGCTTTATCACAAAGAATAATCTTGTTATATTTTGAGAAAACAGCATTGATTTTTTCTGCTGCTGCTTTCGCTTCTTTTCTACTTTTAAGATTCATACTCATGGTGTCCATATTTTCAATTGCTTCTGACATCGGACGCAAATCTTCATCAGAAAGCGGCTGCAAAGAATCACTTAATATATCATTAATTACGGACGGCTTAAAATCTTTTGACAATTTGGGCGTACGCAGCTGAATGAGCAAATCAACCATTTCCTTGTATTCATCCACAGTTTCAAACCCAAAAATCTGTTTATTAACATACTCCATGTAATCAGCCTGACGGTCAAATACTTTCCCTCCCTGTAAAATGCGGTTTTCCAACTCTTTTTTTGAAAGGGTAACTTTTTCACCCATTTCTTTATACAAAAAGAAATCCTTTCCAATACGTCGTCCATCCGTAAGACTAAAGTACCATTTATCCAACGGTTTTCCACGTCTTGCACGAATTCCCATTCCAATTGTAAGATAAGTTTCACTATCTTTTCTCCTGAATTCTAAATACAGATAACCGGTTCTCTCTTCCCTTCCATCGTTTTCTTCTAAAAGGTAGCTGCTCATTTTACGGTCTCTTGAACCAAAAGGATCCAGGCGCTCCGGACTCATATTTCCATCTAATAAAAGTGGCACAACACTCTGCATGGTTACTGATTTTCCAGATCCGTTGGAACCACGAAGAAGCATGCGCCCCTTCACAAAAGGGAACTCCTGCTCATCGTAATACCAAAAATTTATAAGACCAATTTTATTTGCCTGCCATCTTCGATTCATCTTTGTCACCTCCTAAGTAATCCTCCGGGTAGCCGCCTTTTAACTTTCCAGCCAATGGGCATACACGCACCTGCTGGGTATCTTCCTCACTCTTTACAAACATAAAACGAGTCATCTCATCGATTACATTCCGAACAAATTCGCCCTCCGGCATTTCTCTGTACAACTTTGAAAATCCCGAACCATATTGTTTCTTTACTTTACAAATCAGTGCTTCAAAATTTACTTTATCCACTACACACATCTCATCCTGGCGCAGGTTCCATTCTTTATTTTCTATTTTCTTCCTTATCTCACCAAAACACAAAAGCAAAATATCCGCCAGCGAATTATTACCGGGAAAAACTGCGCCAATCCTGCATTCTTCACCAGACAAAAAATACGCACTTCCACGATGAATATGAATATGACAGTCAAACATCTGCTCTAAGTCTTCCATTAATCGACGCCTATAATATTTTAGGTATTCAAAATCCTCCTCCGAACCATCTTCCCGATACATCGCCGGAGCAAATAAAAGTCTCTTATATACCCTGTGTCTTCTTGCAAATCCTCTGTCCTCATCCACTTCATACCAGTCACTTTCCATAAAATCTGCTGCACATGTATAATGCATAATGTCTTTTGTAAAATTTCTCATAAAATACTTTGATGCACCTGTGTTTTCATATAAAACCTCTCCACTCACATCGTCCATAAACAAATCATCTGTACCATCTGTCACCGTCACCATTCCCTGTCCGACAACATATCTCAATACGCGAATCAATCTTCGCCGATTCGTGTATACTGTCCAATCCGTAATCTCCCCCGGCATTACTGCTGTCATATATTCTGTAAGCTGCGAAAGCACAAATTGCTCCTGTGCATCTTTATCTTCCAAAAACATAAGTAGTATGCATAAATACACATATTCCTCTTTCGATGTAAATGACTGAATCCCCATAAACATCTCCGGAATAACCGGTATTTTTTCCATTTTCACTAACATCGAATTATCAATAATCTGGCAGCCGAGTTTTTCTGTTGTGTACTTACGTACCTCACCAACTGCATCACGAATCTGATAATATAAATCTTTATCTTCCGACTTTAACACCCAGCGGCGATTAAAAAGTATTTCTAATGCTTTCATATCGGTTTCTCCCCAAATATCAGTCTCATTTTTGGCATTGTAAAATTACCATCTTCACAATGAACGGTGCATGTTTCACCACCACTTGTTTTTTCTAATTGATAAGTTCTTCCATCATCCGTTCGTGATGAAAAATCAACGGATTCCATCGCATCTGAAATCCATTTTAACAGAATTTCCCGTATTCGCGGTTCAATAACCGGAAGTTCGGAAAAATCAATCACACCATCTTTTTCAAGAAGTCTTATTCTGTTCATTTCCTCTTTTTGCTGTTGCAACATCTTCTTTCGTATTTCCAATTTTTTCTCAGTCGATTCCACAATAGAACTTCTCTTTGTCTTCATGCGGTAAGCACGAATTCTTGGTTTCAATTCAATACAAATCGGTTCTTCTTCATAAACACCCTGATTCATGCTATCTGTTACCCTGTCATAATCACCTGAAATATGAACCGGCCGCTCAATTCCAAATACCATTGCCGACATTTTATGTGCCTCATCCACATCCTCACATTTCATAAAAAGTTCCGCAACTTTTTTATATTCCTCTTTTCGATTTGCCCCCAGTGAATTTTTTTCGCTTAACTCCGCTGCATATCTTGTTATTCTTCTTATGATTTCGTTCGTTGCATCAAATAGCTTAGCTGCTTCATTTTCGTGTCCATCTGTTGCCACAAACCAATTATAAATACTTTCAAAACGACCAATTACATTTTCTTCAATCTGTTTTTTTGACAATTCAATGTCTATTCTGGGAATTGCAAATTGATACGCTGTAACTTTCTCAAATACTTGTTTTTTGGCCTTTTCATCCAGCAGCCGCAAATATTCTTCAATCACTCCCACATTGCGCTGTAATCCCTTGATAAAACTGCGTAAATACTCAATCAAACGATCCTTAAAAACCATAAATTCTTTTGTATGCATCATTTCTTCCGCACGAACACTGTTCAAATCACGAATATAATCCTGGTAATTCTGATTTAGTCTTACAAAATCACTGTTCAAATCATTCCACCACGCATTTACATCTGCCTGTTCTTCTTCAACCATCTTGGAAAATTTTTCTACGTTTCTCCGAATACGCTCCAAAAGTGTTGGTTCTAACGATGCTCCCTCAACCAGTAGATTTTCCAAGCGAAGCACCAAACGCTCAATCTGAACACTATATTCTGAAATCTGATAGCGATACTTTTTATTCTTAAATTCCTCAATAGAAGCAACTTTTTTTGTGTCCTGCATTGTATTCAAATTTTTCCATTCGACAAGCGAAGCCAAATCCTGCTGGCACTGTTCAATCGTATACTCAGACCAGTAAGAATCCTTTTTCATTTCCTCATATACATCTTCCTGATATAACCAGTAATTCAGTTTTTCGTTATTTTCATAAAAAATGCGCATAATACAGCGATATCTGCTAACATTATCCGCATTTAAATATTTTACTTCAGTTAATGGTTTTAATAATTTATCTGATACCTGCACTTTTTCTATATTCCCCTTCTGAATGTGACAATGTCTCATTTTTTCGTACTTTTATTATACTTAAGCAGGGGAACATACGCAAGGGAATTTGCGCAATTTCCGAAAAATTTTTTCTACCATGTAAGCTCCCTTAAATTTCAATTATGCTAAAATCAATCTCTGTATATCCCTATGTTTTTTCAAAACATATCAATCTTCTTTTTCTGTATCCTCAATTAAATTTTGTTTTAGTGCTTCTATAGTTTCTTGATTTTTCCTAAGAATTTGAAGCTGCCTGTACGCCTTTTTTCTCAATATTTTCAATCTTTCAATTTTCGGCACATCCTGCCTTATTAAATCGGCATTTGTATCCTCCAGATTGATGAGCACAACCAATTCTTCCGCTGAAGCAAAGTCTCTGATATTAGGAGTTTTTCCTTTTACTCCTTTTTCACTTCTCCATTGTGCTGCGGTTTTCCCGAACAAAGCCATATTTAAAATGTCCGCTTCGGAAGCATATGTATATGCCATTTCCTGTGGAGATAATGTGGGAGTTAGCAAAAATTCCTTTACAGCATCTGTATGAATGCGATAATTGATTTTGGAAAGTTCTCTCTTTACATCCCAGCCAATTGCTAATCGATTTGCTTCATCTTTCTTTAATCGCTGATAATCTTTGATAATATAAAGTTTAAATTCCGGCGAAATCCAAGAAGCAAACTCAAAAGCAATATCTGTATGAGCATATGTGCCACCATATCGCCCCGATTTTGATACAATACCAATTGCATCTGTCGCTTTTATCCACTGCTGCGGTGTCAACGTAAAAGCATTATCTCCCGACTCTGCTTTAAACCTATCGAATTCGATAGGTTTAAAATTAGGATTGTGAATCTGTTCCCACAGTCCTAAGAATGAAATTGTAGAATGGTTACGCATCCAATTGGCAACTACAATAAAAGCATTATCCGGATTTTTATACTTTGCAATATCTGTAAGAGAAATATATGCTTCCTCATTAACAACATCGCCCATTACTCTGATTTCTGTTCCGTTAGCATCTATTTTCATATTCTTCATAGTTCCTCTTCACCCCTCTCATGTTATTTTTCAAATATACTCTATACTTGTGCTACAAGTATAACACACACAATCTCATAAATAAATAATCATTTTCAATCATGGCACCTGCATCTACTGCATTTCCTTAAGTTCTTGCAGACGCATAAGCCATTTCTTGACAGCTCCAGATTTTATCATTCCCATAATAGCGCCATCACAAAATCTCTCGGCTCGCACCATGCCCATAAGTAATGCCATGATACCTTGTGCATCCATATTGGAAACATCGGCATTCTCCATTGAGCGTTGTCCCCATTCGAGACCTCTTCCCTTAAGAAGTTCTCCATATTTTGTCAATTCATACTCCGGATTTTCATCTTCAAACTTATAAACAGCATCTATTAACTCATTAACCACTTCTGTATACTTTGGGTATGGAAAGTGTATAGGATCGTCTTCCGTTCCCTTGTGCTCTTTATCTATTATCCATTCTCCAACACTATCAGTTTCCAATGGTTCTAAAAGCCCAATGAGTTTGTCAAATTTTATATTTGTCATCCTATTCACCTGCTTCCAATTTGCCTTTAAGTTCTTCTACACTTTAAACATTATCTTCAACTATCCGTTTTAATTCTTTTAACGGTTACATTGTGTCATACCTATTTTAACTCATCCATCAAGTCGGGTTATTCCTCATTTGTCACGTATATATAACTTAAAAATACACTTTTAACCGCACCCGTTTCCCATCTCTATCAGTGTAATTATTTATAATATCTACCAACTTATCAAACTGACACATATTATCTCTTACATTATTATTTGCTCTAAGTTTATCTATTGCTTCTGAAAGACTTTTACCTCCAAAATTCTTGCTAATGATGGTATTTACCGCTTTTACCTGACTAGCAAATGGTTCTCTATCCTTGAATCTACACACCTTTTCTCTAATCTCAAAAATTGGGGTATTCGGTTTTGCATCAATAATAAGAAAAATCCACATAATAGCATTGAATAATTGTTTTGCTACTGGATTCCATACCTCTTCCTGCCTTCTTCTACCATTATTCCCTATATTTCCTCCACCATAACCTCCTGCTACACCTTCTCCATGTAAGGGGTTGAATAAAGGTAAACCTTTGTGCCCTATCAATCTCAGAAAATCTCTTGCTGCACCCATACCACATTGGATAATTTCTCTTTTTCCACTTGCCTTATCGGTCGCATAAAAAATATAATAATCATTTTCAATCATGGCACCTGCATCACTATGTTTGGTTTGATTTGCTAGTAATTGAATATGTGCTACCGGCACCACATCATATTTATTAACAATCCATTGTCTTCTTTCTGCACTTCTACACTCCATAAGATTTCTCTCCTTTACTTAAATCTTATTGCTTATATATATCTATCTTTTTAAAATTCGTCGCTTTTTTCGTCGCTTTTTCAGCGACGAATTATTTTAATCTATACTGCTTCCCTTTTGTTTTTCCGTTATCCACAAGCTTATCCAACAAAACCAATTCCTTTAATAACTCCTTTGTTCTCGTGTCTTTAAGTCCAAGAATTTCAGTAATCTCCGATGTTTTATGCCATTCCCCATCTGCCATAAAATTTAAAATCAAAGAATATTGTTTCATCTTCTTAGTAGATTTTTTTATCGCTTTTTCGGCATTTTCTATTACCCCATTATTTTCCTCCAAAAACGCCGGATGAATCGGAATTCTAATCCTCATAGCTCGTCTATCTTCATCGGTAAAGAATTCTGCGCGTGAAGAACCGTTCTTTTCCAGTTCTTCTTGTATTGTCGGAATACCGGAGGAATGACCTTCTGACAAATCCAATTCTTTCAAAAATTCTCCCAATCTTCTGTTACGATAGTGTCTTGAAACAAATCTTTTACCTTCTGCTATCGTCTTTTCGGAAATAGACCGATCAATTCCCGGAAAATTCATAATGTTAATGCAATCCGGCTCTATCTCTATTGTTACAGGCTCACAAGACATATAATCTCTGTGATAAAAAGCATTAACAACAGCCTCCTCAATTGCCTGATACGGATAATTCATAATCCGCAAAGCTTCCATCTGATTTGGAACCTTGATTACTTTTTCTCGTATAAAAAGATTTCTAAATCGTTCCATTGTTGCCTGAATCATCTGTGGTACGGAACCTGTAATATTAGGAAAATCCTCGCTTACACTTGGATTTTCTATACTCCCCTGCGGAAATGACGTCATCTGAACATAGGTGTATGGGAAAAAACGGTCCGGATGCTCACAAAACATCATGATTGCCACATTTTGAATATAACGTAGTTCCGGCGGTCCTACCAGTAACTGCATATCTTCTAATATCTCCTCTACACCTCGTTCTTTAACCTATTTTGCTAATTTACTACCTGTTTTTCTCAAATGATCTTCCAAAAGGACAGGTGAAATGTCATCAAAAGCAGCCTTATGATTCGCTCTGCAATCATAAGGAGTCTGGTCCGACATGTTAATCAATTCCCTTTCCTGCTCAGCATTTGCCTTAACAGAACTAGTTAAATAACGAATATAATAATTATACTTCTTGTCCTTTTTACCAGTAACATGTTCTGGTGATTTGTAAGGACGCTGCTGTCCAGTTCTCGCCACAATAACAAGAATCCATTTTCCATCAACTTCTAGCGGAATCACTTTAGGAAAATATGGTGGAGAAATCATATTGTTATAGCTTAGCATTTCTTTTTGAATTTCATCCAACATGTACTCCAGAATTCCTTTTACCGGACGTACTGCTATTCCATTTTTCTCTTCAACACCGACAACAATATATCCACCACCATCATTGTTGTAATCATTTGCAAATGCACAAACACTATGATAGATGTCATCCGGGTTCCATCCTGCTTTAAACTCTATGCGGTCTGATTCAATTTTTCTTTTGTTTAACAAATCTTCTACGCTTATTTCAAGTTCCATAGTGCCCTCACTTTCCCTTTACCGGTTTTCCTATAAAATCTCTACAATTTCAATCTGGAAATTTAACTCTTTGCCAGCCATCTCATGGTTCGCATCAAATGTTATCGTGCTTTCATCTTTGGCTGTGACTTTTACCGGGAACGGCTGTCCGTACATATTTTGAAGATATACCTGCTGTCCGGCCTCCAACGCCTCCGCTCCTGGCATCTTATCAATTTCCACTGTAAATATCGCATCGGGGTCCGCTTCTCCATACGCTTCCGACGGTTCCAAATGAACATCCGCAATCTGTCCAACTTCCATATTTGCCACTGCTTTATCAAATCCAAAAATCATCATTCCCGCACCGCAAACGAACTCCAGAGGCTCACCACGGTCGTAGGAAGAATCAAACTGCGTTCCATCATTAAATGTACCTTTGTAATGTACCCTCATCGTCTTTCCTACATTCTTGCCCTCAAAAGGCGGTTTGCTGTGACAGCCACCACAGCCGCCTCCACATGCAGAACCACATCCGCCATCTTCGTGTCCGCCGCAGGAACCTTCTTCACCGTGATGATCACAATTGGCACCGGTAGAAGTAAGCCCCCCTTTGATATATTTTTCTACTGCCTCATCTGCCTGTCCGCTGACACCGGCAAACAGCTCAATTCCCTGTTCTGTAAGCGCTGCTTGCGCACCCTCGCCAATGCCTCCGCAAATTACTGTAGAAACCGCCTGTTCATGCAAAAAATCTGCCAGAGCACTGTGACCTTGTCCATTTGTTTCTATAATTTCAGATGACACAACTTTACCATCCTCTATTTCATACACTTTGAACTGTTTGGTATGACCAAAGTGCTGAAAAACCTCTCCATTTTCATAAGCTGCTGCTACTTTCATTTTCTGTCCTCCAATTTTACATTTTGCCCTTGCCGTTCGGAAAGGGTTTCTTTCATCTTTACATGAATTGAGGAGTTTGTCAATGGGGTGGAGAGCCTATGTATTAATCCTCACATTCCTTTTGCAATCTTATCCACCAAGGTTACATCCGCAGGTAACCAATCAACCGAATCCAACTGTGCCTTTGAAAGCCACTTTGCGTCCTCATGCTCATTTAATACAACATGCTCCGACTGCAATTCACACCAAAAGCAGTCCATTGATAAATGAAAATCCGGATAATCATACTCAATCGTGTCAATCAAATCGCCCACAACAATATCTGCATCTAATTCTTCTTTTATCTCACGAATCAATGCCTTCTGCGGAGTTTCACCGGCTTCAATTTTTCCGCCGGGGAACTCCCATCCACCTTCAAATTCACCATATCCTCTTTGCGTTGCAAAAATTTGTTTGCTGCCATTGTGTTTTCTTTGAATAACGGCTGCAACTACTCTTATTGTTTTCATTCCTAATTCTCCTTAATTGTGCTCTGTAAATAACATAACAAATCATCCCTCACTGGGTGATGCATTTTCACAACCACTTTACAAATTTTTTTTAAATGCCTTTGTTATCTTCTTTTTGATCTTCCTTAACATCTAAAATATCAAATGTACCCATATAATAAAAATTTGATTCTGCATCACTTTTCTTGACCAGCAAATGTTTTCTAGGTGCTGTTGTCACCTCTTTCATATAGTTACTTTCAATACCCATTCCGATTTTAGAATCCCATCTAAAAATCATGTTATCCTCAAATGCATCTGCGTAATCCGGTTTGCCATCCACATAATTACGTTCATCATCTGATTTTTCTTTATGATACGTAACAAATATAAAAACATCATCCACGATTCTTTTCATTCCAAACATAACCGAAGATAAATCTTTTCCGCAATTCATTAACAAACTCACGTCTCTTCTCGAATACTTTTCATACAAAACAAATGGAGACTCTATCTCATCCGTTTTCATAAATTTATCCTCGTATCGTGTAAGACCTACTTGAATAATATCTTCTACCATTTGCCTAAACTCATCATGTCTTAAACGCTCCTCATAACAAAGCATTCTTGTAATAAAGTTATTATGGTCATTCGATATAACTTCCATATTCTTGTATTTTTGGTACTCATTATCATTACTTACAAATTTCCCTTGTAGCACATCTATTGCGTAATCAACTTGATTATTTGTAATGTTTCTATCATACTTTTCATTTACAAACCGTTTAAAATCATTTATGGAAATACTTTTTTGTTCTAATAACAAACGCAAGATTTCCAATTCTTCCGGTCGCACTCCACTTAAAATAGTTTTCGACAAATATTCTATAATCATTTTTTCTTCTTCTGACAAAGTGCAAATATAGTTCGCTTTTTCTACACTTTCAAGGAACTGAAAATATGTCTTGTATTCTTTAATTATGACTAACGGGTCCACTTCGTTATGAATATAAAAATCATACAAACTAGGAATTTTCCCTAATCTATTTTTTAATGACACATAACTTTCTTTAATAATCGATTTCATTCCTCGAATTTTGTCAATTGATTGGAATATTTTATTCTTCGCAATCTCATCAAAATGAATTGTCGAGGCACCCGGAATTGTTCGATTTCCGCTTATGACATACTTTCGAATCGTATCTGGATTATAGGAACGATCTCCCGATAAAGCCACCGGAATCATAAAATTATTGTTGTAATTTCCAATAAAATCAAGGATAACGACATATTCTTTGCCCGCCGCCTTACGGAGTCCCCTACCTAATTGCTGAATAAATACAATCGGCGATTGTGTGGGTCTTAACATAATAACCTGATTGACTTCAACAATGTCAACACCTTCATTTAATATATCCACCGAAAAAATGTAATCCAATGGTTCTTTGTCTGTTGCATTTTCCTCATCCATCGCCAAACGTTCAAACGCATTTTGCCGGATTTCCTCTGAATCATCTCCACTAAGTGCAACTGTTCGATAGCCTAAATCATTAAATTTTTCCGACAATTGTTGGCACTCTTGTTTGCGGCTACAGAAAACTAAACCCTTTACACGCTCACCACTGTAACCATAATAATTTGCTTGTTCCAAAATATGTTCCACACGTTCATCACAAATCAGCTTATTAAACTCTTCGTGAGATAAATTCTTTGATTTCGTATCCTGAACAACAGATAAATCCGTAATTCCAAAATAGTGAAACGGACACAATAATTCTTCTTCCATTGCTTGTTGCAAACGAATCTCGTATGCAATCTGATGGTTAAATATTTCATATATATTATCATCCGAATCCGTTCTCTTATCTGGCGTCGCCGTCATTCCTAAAAACAACCGCGGCGTAAAATAATTCATCACTTTTTGATATGTATTGGCGGAACTATGATGCGCTTCATCTAAAATAATACAATCAAAATCATCCGCTTTATACCGCTGCAAATGCGCATCCTTATTTAACGTCTCTACAGTCGCAAATACATAATCTTTATCATATTCATAATAACCGGCACCAACCAATCCCATTGATACCGAATTGCCAAACACTCTCTGGTAAGACTTCTTCGCCTGGACTGCCAATGACGCTCTATGCACAATAAATAAGACACGTTTAAATCCAAGTTCACGCATAGCAAACGCAGAAGCATACGTTTTTCCCGTTCCCGTAGCACTAATTAACAACGCACGTTTCTCATCTTTTTGCAAAATATTTTTAAGATTCGTTATAAATCGAACCTGCATACTATTGGGCTTTAATTTGTATCTCTCAAGAGAGGTGACATTTCGCTCTGTTGCGATTTTTCTTTGTTCTTTTATAATTTCATATCTCTGCTTATATTCTTCATAAAAAACATCATAATCAAGCGCATACTCTGAAGTCCATAACTCATCAAATTCCTTCAGAATATCCTCAGCCACTTCTCCCTGCGAAGTAGAAACTAACTTTGTATTCCATTCACGATTTGTCGTAAGTGCAGCACTCGTCATGTTGGAACTGCCAATAATAATACGATATACTTCTTCCTCTTTAAAAATATATCCCTTCGTATGAAAACCATTCTTCGCCGAATTTGTGTCATACATTTTAATCCGAATATTTTTTAAAGAATTCAATTTTTCTAATGCCTGCGGCTCGCTAAAATCAAGATAATTAGAGGTTAAAATCTCACCTGGGATTTCTCTTTTCTCTAATTCTTTTAATGTCTGGAGTAGCGGAGTCACCCCTCCCAACGTAATAAACGCAACACTGATTTGGAATTTGTCACATTTTAAAAGTTCATCCTCAATGACCGATAAAACCTTTTTTCCCTCATTGTGGTTATTTGAAACAAAGTTTGGTTTATATAATAATTCGGATGCCGTATTACCATTTACATATGCTGTTTCCAAGCCATCTCGAATTAATTGTATTTTTTCCCTTTGCATAACTTGTCCTCCGTTTCAAATAATCCTTTATCAACATTGTAAACATCTTATGGCTTAATTGCAAGGGGGAGATGAAGGTGGGGAAGAATTCTCTGATTTATGTGTAGCGTCTCCTTCAATTTCTTTTTATATTAATCTATATTTCTTCCTATATCAACAATTTTATCATAAATATATTAAACTCACGCTATTTATGCCAAAATTATGATTTCATTCTCTTGCATGCAATTCTAAATTCCTGCATCATTTGATAAAATTCATCTTCTTTCATTTTAATATACATTTTTTTCATATATTCTCTCGGATATTGACATAACACCATTCCCTTTCTGTATATTCCAATTCATTATCCCACTCACAAATAAAGTCAAACCAGAATCACTTATTAAACCAAATTCCGCCAGATTTACTCTCGCCTTTTTCGCCAATTTCGGTTCAAACTATCCGTCTGCTTTCAACATTACAATAATCGTAGGAATCTGGAATTCAAAACCAACGCTTCTAAACATTATTAGCACATACGAATTCTTGACTTAAAATCACCAACATGAACAATTCCTCTAAAAAAATATTCCAATCCACTTGATTAAAGTGACATCATTTTTTTTGTAACCTAAATTCTATAGTTTTATTTCTACCAGCCGTTCTTCTTATTAGTTCATCCGAACCAATTATTTTCACTAAATTAGTTATTTGCTGCCCCATAACACTTTTATTAAGATAAAAAATTGTTGTATAAACATTATCATTAAGAATTAATTCTCTAAGAATATCCTTATCTGTAACATCTAACGAATGACCAAAAATAAACAAATTATGATGCGATTCCATCACACTTCTTATTATTTTTGAACCATTTTCGTCAACGCCAGCGAATTGTCTGTTCTGAATAATTTTTCTTGACCGAATATCATTAATCCAATCTTTATACACAACACTTGTTTGTTTATATATTCGCTGATAAAATTTCTTAAACGCAACAAAATCTGTACATTGATTTCTTTTATTTTCATCAAGATACTCATCTATTCCTAAAACCATATTATTGCCTTCAATATCGTTTTTTAGATTACTTTGCCCATGTATGTAATCATATTCAACTAGTTTATTAACATCATATAATTTTTCATATGTATTTGTATAATTAAAACTCAGAACCTTATCGAAAAAAATTTTTTCTATATCTGGGACTAAGGTACCGACTTCTTCTTTCTCAACATAATATGATAAATAAATCTCTAAAGCTCGGATAAGTCTATTTAAATCTTCTAATAATTCATCTCTTATTTTTCTAAATGTAATTGGCTCTTGTTTGTCCCCTTTAATAACCGTATCTATAGACTGTCCAACAAGAGTATTTTTCTCATAATACTCCGCCAAATACCCATTTGAAAGACTTTTCACTTGATCTCCTATTTTGCTCTTTTGAGCACTCATGTCATCATCTAAGGACTTTATCACCTTACTGATTTCGCTTTCAAAATCAATCCAATTTTCCATTATATAATCAGAATTATTTAAAAAATACTCTATCCACATATTAGGCCGAATAAGTTTCTCAAATTCCTTTTTTATTCTCACGTCTTCAAAAATAAGCCTATCCAAATATTTATATATTGTTTTTTCTGTATTTTGCAGATAACCACATGACATTATATGCGAATTATCAATAATACCAGTAAAAGCTTCTATAAATTCCAAAAAATTAGTATATGTTGTAGGTAATCCATGTGCTAAATCAAATCCATTTCCAATCACTAATATATTCATAGTCTCCTCCTATAGCATTATTTCAACTCCATTTTTCATCTAATTTTTTTTGATAATCCAATAGTCTATCAAAAGTAACAATTTCTATATTTCCAAAATAATTTCTTCTTTGATTACTTTCATGATTCAAAAAACTTCTTCTACCTATGAGAACCTTATAATAAAAATGAATTACAGTCTTATTATCCCTTAATTCTGTTTCTGCTTTAGTATGCCTTTCCGCATTACTACACTGTGCAGGCTCTCCCTTAACTACATCTGCCAAACACTCTCTCATTTCCATATCATGAGATTCAATCCACATCCTCCACTCTTGCAATTGTTTCTGTGCCTCTCTTAGTCCCCTTGATGCCGTTCCATCATTCAAAAAAATTCTATCTTTATGACTTTGCATCTCTATTAAAACACAATTCCAACACCCTGAATTTGCATTTACAATAACATAATCTGCAATAAATTTTGTTCCTAGCTTGAATTCTGGTTTGCAAATGACACAATTCCATGACCATGTATTTAAAGAATATTTAATTAGTTTCAAATTGTCTTTTAAATAATGTGCCATCTCTCTTTCACCTTTTGCATTTTCTAAAAACAGTTTTAATTCTTCATACCCTTCCATATTCTTTAGCCCCTTTGTCAAATAGTAATTACAATTAGCGGTGCCACATCACCTTGAATAATCCTTCAAAGATATTGTACACTTCTTATCATTTAATTGCAATAAAACAATAAACAAACAAAATAAAACCTGACATAGTTTGACAAAAAAGCATCACCCTCTTATCACACACTTATTTGTATTAGATGATATGACACGCAAGGAATTATTTGAATATATAAGTCTGCTTAAGAAAAATCATCTTCCCCCGGAACGAGTAAAGATATTGAACGCAATAAAGAAGTGATGAGTCAACAAAAAAACGTACCAGTGGTGCAAGTTTTTTGTTTCTCTCAAATCTATTTATTGTCGGACAATCCAATTTTACTTACATTCTGCTTACATCAAAACCAGAAAATCCCACTTCACAAGGCTTCCCGCAATTTTCCACCTATTCAAATTCCCCGCAGAGAAACTTATTATCCCTGTGAAAGCTTGCTTTCTAGAACTATTAATGGCGATTATTTCACCTTCTATCACAATTATTTTATGTTTTCATAAACTTAGGTATCAAATATTAATCCCAAAATAAATAGACTTATATTCCTTATGCCTTCATTTGCTTATTTATATTATCACATAAAGTAGTAATATCATTGAGCTTTTTTTCTGCCATGTTTTTTAATTCATCTATTTCTGATAAATATACTAAAAAAGATTTATATTCTTTAAAATCTATTTCTGTAAAATCACTATACTCTTCCTTTTTTCTAATTTTTGAATAAGTATATGTTACCTCTAATTTTGTATTTTCAAATTTAATAACATCAGATACATTTTTATCTAAAGAGAGAACCCAATATCTATTCGGAAATATTGTGACATTCATTTTATTTTTATTCTTTAATATCTCTGTTTTCTCAGGTGATAACTGTTGTATAAAACAATCATTAAAAGTCATAGACTTTAACTCTACTGGAACCCTACCTACATTTCTTATTACTAAACAGGCCAATGTACTCCGCACAAGTTCAAATGACACTTCAACATAAGGTCGTTTAGTTTCCCCACGCTCTATAAACAATACAATTATTGGTATTATAACTCCTATCCAAGGGATTATATTAATTAATATTTCCCATACTGGTATCCCATTCTGTTGCTCCAGTGCATTTGCTATTCGTTCTAATACATCTAGATAACTATTTCCCATATTATCTCCTCTTAATATACGAAAGCTTTATATTATTGTTTCTAATATCATCTGCAATGCGGATCATACTTAACACAATATTATACATTTTGACTTATCCAATTTTCTAATGAGTCTTTCCTATTTGAAATAACAGGAACATTCAGACTTATCAAATCCGAGGCTGTGCTATTTGTTATCTTTACCGCAACCACTGGTTTTCCTATCTCAATAGCAAATTTAATTTCCTCAATTGACATACCATTACTATTTGCAGGTCGATTAGAGCATACAATTACACTAGCATACCGTATCTGCCTTTTTATTTGTGGATCAACATTGTACCTACTATCAATGCTATCAAATGGTGATGTACTTGGTACCGAATAATCTCTCACATTATATTTAGTTCTATCTAATAAAGCACTTATCTCCTCATAATCATTATAATTCCATCTGTGTGGTATAAATACATTAATTCTCATAATAATCTCCTTTATTTATATAGTGTTTTTCTTTACAAGGTTCCAATAATGCTGTCCCTGTGTAGTCAGCTTACATGCCTTATGATGTATTGCAGCATAATACATATGTTCCTCTCCAACAGGTACAACTAAATTTAATTTTACATACTTCTGCAATGTTGAAAAAATCGTCTCATGATCCTTATTTACCTCTTTTATATCTGCCTCATGTTTATCCGGTTCATATGTAGGATCAAGATGATACTCATCATATTTTGATTTAAAAATTTCTGTTATCTTCTGCAATTCAAATATTGAAATCGGAGGTGTATTCTTTCTTAATGATACAAAACCATTGATATTTGCTTTAAATACTGGTCGTGGTTCCCATCCTCCCAAGGATCTGTCTATATACGAATAAATACTTCCCGGAGAGACTTCTCCCAACAAATTCATTGCACCTCCATATAACGCCTCAACTAATAATGATGTATATACTCCATGACCATCTTTCTCCGTAGAATACTCTGTCTTTCCACAGGCAGCCAATAATGTCGTTCCATTATGTATGACTGAAAAATTGGGCATTTCGGTCTTATTAGCAATATCTCCACTAAAGCAACTATCAAGAATTACTACCTTATTGTGAGCCTTCGAAGTTGCAACAAACCCCATAATGTCATTTAACGAAAGTCCATCATCTGGTCTATTGACCTCACTGGTACATAAATACCCACCAAGACTATCAATAGATCCATGTCCTGAAAAATAAAAAACTGCTATTTCCGAATCGCTCTTAAATAATTCCTCCACCGCATCACGTAATTCTCCCCTATTAATATATGAATTTTCACTTGTTGAACACATAATCTTTACATCAAAGTTTAATGTTCCATCACCATTACGCTCTAGAGCTGCTTTGACCGCATTAGCATCATTCACACATCCATGCAAATCATCTATATTTTGATAGCTATCAATTCCTACACATAATGCTTTTCTCATTTATTCTTCCTTTACTTCTTATCATTTTCTTTTTTAGGTTCCTTAACTGGTGGCATTGGTGGTTTTACAGATGTTGTTGGTAATGAAAATCCTCTCTTTTGTGTTTCTTGTGACTGATTTGTTTTATCTGCCATTCTATCTACCTCCTAAAAATTATTTTTAAAATATTCTTCTGTTTTTATGTCAGCTTTATTTTTATATTTAACATTTTCAACTAAGATTTCTTCTTTTAAATATTTACTTTCAATGCCTGAATATTCCTTTTTATATGAATATAACAATCCATTAATTTCAGTTTCTGATAATTCACCTGCTGCAACCTTATACCAATCATACTCCATTTTTAAATAAAGCAACTTCATATCTTCAATAAATGGTTGAAGATATTTTAACCTTCTTCCAAATGGCAAATATTGTTTTATTGCAGCAAGCACTTGCGATATTGCTATAATCGCTGCCCATATAAATGACCAATTTCGCCATATTGTCCATGCCGCTATACTCGATGATGACGCAATTGCTCCATATATATTAATTCTTCTATCCCATTTATACGAATCCTCTGCATATATATCCAAATAAAAAGTCCACGCTTTTATTTGAACCATATAATTCCAATATTTTTCTTGCATTTTACTTTTTATCACCTCGCACTTTTAACATTTTCTGATAATATGCAATCATTCTTTTTGTTTCTTCTTCACATGTAATACCATTTGCACTAGCTTGACTAAGCAATTCGTTATACAAATGCATATCTTTATCATTAAAAATCACATTAACTCTTTTCTCTAATTTTCCAGCAATATGACTGTAATTTTCCGGATATGCATAATAACACTTCTTACACATACTTATATCTTTCTTAATCCAGTTCTCACAATGCTCACATGTCCAAGATTTATCTCTATTTGCTGAAGGCGATAACAACATAAATCGTTCTAAATCCATCATATTCTCTGGATCTCCACCTATTTCATATGGAATGCGATGATCTGGTTGAAGTAACCTTGCAGGATATTCTTCACCATATAAATTACACTTAGCGCCATAATATTCCAATAATGCATTTTTTAATTTTTCTGTAAGCTGCGTTCTTCCGGATGTTTTAGATAACTGATTTTTTCTCTTTGCTTCTTCCCAATCTCCAAATCTATAAGCTGCAATACTTTTCCCTGTAGAATCTTTTATTTTATAAGTTTCCAATGGAATACCCAATTCTCTTACATCTCGTGCAGCTCTTGGAGCATGTTCATATCCTCCATTTTTTAAATCCTCCGTACTACAATATCCCTTTTCCATAATCGTGTCTATTACAAACCTTGCCCTCTTATTTGTTACTGCATTTAAAACATTTATAAAATCCTGTGGTAAATCCATATTGTTTTTCTCCTTTATGCAAAACACAATTTCATTTGTTCATATTTTTCTTGCCTTTTTATTAAATTTTTGCTAGCGTATAATGACTCATATGTAATTTCATTTTTGCCATTAAGTGTTGCCTGTGCTGATAACCCGGCATTTATATAAACATGTGTTAATTCTAATGATTTAGGTAAAGTTTTTCCAATAAATTTATCACCTGTTTTACCATCATAACTAACTATATAATCTATATTTCTATCATTCAATTCTCTTAGCTGTTCTACAAACTCATCAAATTCTACGCCCTGAATATATCTATTATCTCTAGTATTGTCTCTTTTTGAAGTTCCCTGATAAGGAGGATCCATATAAATCAAGTCTCCTTTTTGTGCTCTAGATAATACATCTTTATAATCTAAATTCGAAAATGATGCTTTATCTTTTAACAATCCAGATATTGCTAATGCATTATTGGCAATAACATTCGGTTTTGTTCCATAGCGTCTTTTATCACACGACTGATTTAATTCTCCATTAGAATTGTATCTCACCGCACCCTTTACTACCCTTGCTAATAAAAAAAGCATCCTAGCCGAATCTTTCTTACCTTTATTAAATTCTTCTCTAATTTTATAGAAATAGTCTATATTATTTTCTCCTTCAGCAAATTGTCCATTCCATATTTTTTCATATTCATCAATTAATTTTAAAGGATTGTTTATACACTCTTCCATAAGATTTACAAGAGGTTGATTAATATCATTAATCCAAAATTCATCGCATAGTCCTTGTGCAGCGGATAAAATTGTAATGGCACATGTACCTGCGAATGGCTCAATGAGTCTATCAAATGTTGTTGGGAAAAATTTAACTATTTCTGGGGCCATAATCCTCTTACTTCCCTGATATTGTACTAAATGAGGTGTTTTCATAACCATTCTCCTTTATTCATCAACAACAATTTCTAATATATCACTTATTTCACATTTTAAAGCAACACAAATGCGAAACAAAATATCAGTATTCACATTTTCATTTCATCCTAATTTAGCAATTGAGGCTGTGCTTATCCCTGCCTCCTTTGCTAAATCTTTTTTCATCATATCTCGATCAATTAATAACTTCCATAATTTCTTATAGCTTATTTTCATTTTCACTTCTTTCGCAAACATATTTTCATATTTCATAATAATATTATCACACTTTTCTTTTTTTATCAAGCTCTTTTCTTAATTAAGATAGTGTAAACTGTTCTTCGGAAAAATATGAGCAGACCGGCTCCGAGCTAGTTTTAAGAACTTCAACTTCCTGCATCATACCATATTTCCTTTTTTGTTTCCATCGCTTTCTTCCGACTGGCAGACTATGACTTAGTCCTCTTATCTGCCTTTTAGGCTGTCAATCCGGCATCCTGTCAAGGATGCTCTGCACCGCCTCGGCTCTGTCCTTGACAGATGCCGGTTACAGCCTTTTCTGAGCACTTATGCTCCCTGCCCGTAGATCATGTCCCTCATCCATGCCATACTGGTCCTTTCCAGTCCCGGTATCTCTTTTCGGACAATCTCTTCTCCACTGATCTTATGACTTTTTTTGACCTCTCTTACCAGTTCATCCTGCTTTTCAATCCTTTTGGCTTTCTGTTCCTTTTTATGCTGATATTCCAGCAGATCTGTCACTTTTCCTCCATTTCTCGTAAATACCCTTAACTAGGTCATTTTATGGACACAAAGCTTTGACCATCCCATAGGGCGGCTGGATTCCCTCGCTGACAACACATGACTGATCTGTCCCTCTGCACTGCATCCCCACAACTCCATCATCATCTGCATTCATGATTAAATGAAAATACAGATTTTGTGATGTAGATGGCATTTTCAAAAGCTTTGCGCTTTCTACTATTTTTTCAGAAAGCATTCTTCTTTCTGCCATTCAATTCCTCCTTGTGTATTACCAGGAGCTATGGTATATTTGATTTGCGAAATGAAACATCATAGCTTCTGGTGTAATGTGTCGGCCTTCCCTTTGCCGAGGGAAGGTCTTTTTACGCTTCTTTTGCCATACCATAGCAATTCTCCTCGTAGAATTTTCTGTTTGCTTTTCCCGATAAGACAATAAGATTCGGATTGATAGATTTCATACGTTCATTAAGTTCTTTAATCATCTTGTATCCCTGAGCTCTGCTAACGCCCCAATCTTCACAAACTTCATTAACATCTACATACATTTTTTTACTCATAGGTCATCCTCCCTTCTTCAATATTTACAATCGCATTTATGTGTTTTCCACTTGATGCGATTGTATTTAGAACTTTATTTGGTTCTACTGTGCATTCTCATCACGAGAACCTTATTTGGTTCTGTCGAGTGTGTTTTAGAACTTTTTTAGAACTTTTTTGGGTTCTGTATCTAGCATTATTAATTTTTCTATGGTAAAATACTAATATCACAACGAATGGAGGACTTTTCCATGACCCAGGGAGAACGTATCAAATTAATACGTGAACTTAGAAATATGACGTAGAAAGAGCTTGGACTTGCTTGCGGATTTCCAGAAGGTAGTGCCGATGTTCGAATTCGCCAATATGAAAGCAATAAAAAAGCACCCAAACAAGACACCCTCAATGAAATTGCAGATATCTTAAAGGTACATGTGTATTCAATTATGCCTTACGAAACTTCTAACGCTACCGATACACTGGAAACTTTATTCTGGTTAGAGACCTTTGGAATCATATCTTTATTCAAAATGAATAAAGCAAATGAACCAGACAGGGAATGGGGCTTTAAAGGAAGCTATAATGATTGCAACTATTTCAATTACAATGCTCCGATTGGAATTGCCGTGAAGTATAACCTTGTAAATGAATTTATGCAGGAATGGCATCTCAGATATACGGAATTTGAAAAGGAAGAAATCACAAAAGAGCAGTATATGAACTGGAAATTAAACTGGCCGAGGTCTTGTGATGATAACAATGGAAATAAGGACTATGTGGATTGGATGAAAATATGAAAGACTAACTATTAAAAGTCAAGACCTAAAATGATTTTTTTTGAATAAAGTACAGAAATGTATTTTAGATATGTTTGGAACTCGGTTGGAGTTCTTTGAACCTTGAAAACTGCATGACAAAAAGAGCATCTCTACAGGTGCTCAAAAAGGAGTATTGAATTAGAAAGACTTAAACAGCTTTGATGTATTGCTGGTTAGTTTTCTCAAGATGGTAAATAACCCGAACCAGCTTTTTGACGGCATGAGATATGGCGACATTATAATGCTTACCTTCCGCTCGTTTCTTTGCCAGATATTCAGCAAACGTTGGATCCCAGTTGCAGACATATTTGGCTGCATTGTATAACGCATATCGTAGATATCTGGAACCTCGCTTTTCCATGTGTGAGTAAGCACCATCAAGTTGACCAGATTGATATGTAGAGGGTGAAAAGCCAGCATAAGCCAAGATTTTATCAGGAGAATCAAAGCGGTTGAAATCGCCGATTTCGGCAATGATCATAGATCCCATACGGTAGTTGATTCCGGGGATACTAAGAATCGGAGAATTGATTTCATCCATGATGAGTTTGATTTCATTTTCGATTTCATCAATCTCGGAAGAAAGTTCCTGAATCAGTTTAATGGTGTGCTTCAATTCCAGTGATTTTGCCGGCATATTTGAACCTATTGAGGTTCTTGCAGCATTTCTAAATGTAATAGCTGTTTCTTTACCATATCGACCCTTTGATGATTCAGAAAGTAGATTGGTAAGTCTGGTAAGATGAGCGTTTGCTACTTGTTTAGCATCTGGAAATTCCGAAAGCATTGTATAAACCGATGCCATATGAAGTGTTGGAACTAACTTTTCTAATTCAGGGAATAAGATACAGACAAGTCTTGAAACGGAAGACTTTAACTTAGCACGTTGTTTTACCTTATCAAAACGATAACGAGTTAATGACTTTAGCTCTTCGTTGTGGTAAGATGTGTCTGAGTAGGACTTTAAGTTCACATCAGACATTAGCATAGAAGCAATCGTGCGGGCATCTACTTTATCCGTTTTCGTCTGTCTAAGGCTTAGACTTTTTCTGTACAGATTAGTATGTAACGGATTGATAACATAGGTGGGCAAACCTTTATCAATGAGATATCCTAAGAGATTGTAACTATAGTGTCCTGTGGCTTCTAGCCCTACTTTTACTTTTGTTACATCTTCCATAACGGACGCAATCTTTTGGCAAAGATCATTGAAGCCATCTAAGTTGTTAGCGATGGTAAATACGTTAAATAACACCTCTCCATCGGAGTTAGTGATAAAGCAATCGTGCTTATCTTTAGCAACATCAATTCCTACGTAAATCATAAAAAATCTCCTTTGAAATGTATTAATGCTGTTTTAGAACCACAGGGTGCTCCTTGCGATTGTAACCTCGTTCTAAATAAACCGTCATGCGGTATCTAACTGATTAACAAATGAACAAAGAGACTGTGGTTGGAGCCTTTCATAAACCATCAAGTGGTAGGAGAAATGAACCAATCCACAGCATCTTAAATATCATAGTCGAACCTGTAGAAAAGGTAAAGAAAAGACTATGACTTAATAGTAATAAAGACCTTGGAGAGGGTCTCTAAACACTACTACTATATAATACGAGGAGAATACTAAATTATGTCTGAAAATGACAAAAGAGATTATAACACCTATATATCAAAACTGATATTTAACGACAACGAAGAACTAAATGTAAATCAAAACGATATTGTTGTTTTTGTAGGCCCAAATAATGCTGGAAAAAGCCAATCACTTAAAGATATATATGAACTATGCGACTCTAAGAAGCCTTCAACAGTTATTTCTGATATTGAAATATATAAACCAACCGACTCATTAATTGATTATGTTACCTCTATTTCTAATGTTCAAGACCACGGAAATTATAAAACATATCAAGGATTAAACTATTCATTCAACAGTGTAAATGACAGAGACAACCACTTCGGAAATGCTCAGAATATTTTTGTTTCATATCTAAATACAGAAACTCGATTGTCAATTTGCAAACCACCACAAAACATTAATCGAAATGCGCCAAAAACGCACCCTATTCACAATGTAGCCTTTAATCAACATTACAGAATGAAAATTAGCGATTATTTTAATAAAGCTTTTGCAACCAATATAATACCAAATACTCAGTATGGCGCAACAATTCCTTTATGTATGGGAGAATCTATTTCCGTAAATAAAGAAAATGAATCTGATTTTTTAGTTCAAATGGAAAACTATGCTGACATTTTAGAACAATACCCACAAATCCACAACCAAGGTGATGGAATTAGAAGTTTTACAGGAATACTGTTGAATCTTATTATTGAACATCATAAAATTTTTTTAATTGATGAACCAGAATCTTTTTTGCACCCACCTCAAGCTAGAATTATGGGGCACACCATAGGTTCTTTACTCTCAGATAAGCAACAAGCTTTTATATCTACACACAGCCCAGAAATACTGAAAGGTCTTTTAGAAACATGTCCTAATCGAATAAAAATTGTTAGAATAACTCGTAACGATAATACTAATAATTTTTCAATATTAAATAATGACGAATTCAATCTTTTGTGGAAAGATCCGCTACTTCGTCATTCCGAAATAATGTCAAGTATTTTTCACAAAAATGTTGTTCTATGTGAAAGTGATTCCGATTGTCGATTATATTCAATAATTGACTCTTATATAAAAGAAACAAAAAACTCTTTTTCTGAAACACTATTTATTCATTGTGGTGGAAAACATAGAATGGGCAAAGTTGTTTCTGCACTTAAGTCACTAAACATTCCTGTATGGATTATTCCAGATATAGATATCTTGAATGATCCATCAGTTTTAAAAGGATTAATTGAGTCTGCAGGCGGTGATTGGAATAATTTTGAAAGTAAAACAAAACTTCTTTCAGCCAATCTAACAACACCTAATAGTACAATTAATCGCCAGGAATATAAACAATGCGTTTTAGATATACTTAATCAATCTTCCGATGGTAAACTCACTCCCGCCGAGATAAAACAATTAAAAGATCTATTAAAAACAGAAACAAAATGGTCAATCGTAAAACATGGAGGGAAAAATAGTATTCCACCAGGAGATGCATATAATGCATTCGAATATCTAGATAAAGAGTTAAAAAAGCTCAAAATATTTATTGTTCCTGTCGGCGAACTAGAATGCTTTATAAAAAATGTTGCGGGTGCTCATGGTCCAGAATGGGTAAACAAAGTATTAGAACAGTATCCGGACTTCTCAGATGCTGTATATAAAGATATAATTGATTTTGTGAAATCTTGGAATATATAAAATGCAAGCATTTTGCAAGCACGTAAAACGGGAGTCCGCTTAAATAGCGGGCTCCCGTACTTTATCTTCTATTCAAACTCAATTCCAACGCCTATATGTTGTGGTTTGTCATTTCGTTAAAGCAGGGATTTTGTATGTTCAACCTACTTATTCTAATAATTTTTTGAGTTTTCTGGTTTTTCTGCTTACATTTTGCTGACAGATTTACTCTTCCATCACACCTCATTTTTTAACTTAGCATTTATCTCGGCGTGAACGAATATTTCATCAAATACCTTACCTTGTTCACATCAAAAGCATTCTATAAAAAAATCTCAATGCGTCACTCAATCTATAGATATCGCCTGTAATCCATAATTAAAGATAGGCACATTCTTTTTATAAACTGCATTAAATAGTACATTTACTGTAATCAGTATACTATCTAAGGCCCTTTCTGTCTGAACATAAGTAAGATTTATCATTTGTTTTGGATGAACCAAATTATTTCTCATATCAATAGTTTGTTTTATATTGACATTCCATTTATCATCCTCTGTAATATCCTTATGTGAATATTTACAATATATAAACTCTATTCTATCCATCAATCTAAACATTTTCAAATTCTTATCTACAACAATCTTTCCTTTTTTTATTTTAATCTCCTTTTCTGAAAGCACGGATTTTTCATATTCATCCAAAACAAATGACATACATAATTCCTCGGCAATAGAATTCACATACGCTTCCAATGAACTCATTCCCAGTAACAAACATGAATGCAAAAAAGCCGTCTGTTTATCGCTTTGCTCTTCTTCCTGTTTTGCCTTTTCCAAAAAATATTTAGCTTCTTCAAATAATTGTTCACCAAAAAAATCAAATCGATTATCCATCATTTTATCTTTTTCTCCGCTTTTATAACTTCTAAATTAGCTTGTTTAGCAAAATACTTACTTAATGCCAAATTTATCAAGTTCTTATCTATGCCTTTCCCCTTTTCAGCCTGCAAATAAAACAACTCTATCAAACGTCCTCTTTCCTTTGCGTCCGTTCGTGTTCCTAATCCTCGATAATTTGGCGGATCACTTTTATGCCTTGCTTTTCCTAAGGCTTCCGCGTTTAATGGATCTTTTTTAGAGTTCTCTGGCAAATGAAAATGTCTTTCTAATCTAACCCCATTATTTTCAAGCAGTCCCGCAACAAACGCCCATGCGGCGAGTACTGCATAATTAAATGCCTTATCTGCATATTCCCTTGAAACATTTCTCCCATCTTCCAAATAATATTCTTTTTGTCTTAAAGCCAATCTTGCAAATTCCTTCCCTGCTTTTTGCAAATTGCTATTAATCCACAAATCTGGCTTTTCAATTTTTAATTTTTCCCACTCTTCGTCAATTCCACCTGTTTTAGCTATTATTCCATCTGTTTTTTCATTTATAAAATCAGTTACCATTGCACCTTGACAATAGTTGATTATAAATGTTCTTGCTTCTCTTACAGTTATACTATTTCCTCTTTGTTTTTTATCCGCAAAGTCACTATCCACATCAAGCAACCCAACTTCATGGCACCAATCTCTCAGTTGCGGGCCTTTTACGGTCTCCATCATTCTGTCTAATAAATCCGATGAAACCGCAATATTAGTATTTGATATCAGTTGCACATCCAACCTCTGCTCCATATTTAAATTAAAATATATTTTCACACCATGATATTCTGAAATTTCCAATGATAATGCTTCATTTATCGCATTTATTCTATGTTGTCCACCAACTATTTTTAATGGATGTTCTTCATCAAAATCAACATTATACTCTGCAACAATATTACTAAATACTCTTCCTTTTGTTGCATCTTTCTTCATTTGTAAAAAAGCACTACTATCCTCTACCAATTCTCTATTAGCTCTGTAATCTGACTGCTCATCTGGGTCCAAAGGAACATCAACTGTACATAGTTTAAGTAAAATCTTTGCATTTATATGACATTCGCAAAAAATTGCTTGAGTGCATTTGTCCAACATAACATACAGTGTATCTTCTATCGGCTTAAACTTATCCGCAAACTCTTCTATTTCACCGCTTACATAGTTCTGTTCTTCTTCCTTAATTGATTCATCAAACTTTATCTTCATCTTAACCTCCAAAATATGTTTTAAATGAGTATTCCTCTATTTTTAAACATTAGTCATTACATCAAACACCGCTTCCTCCACCACCCGCACGCATTCGTCCGTATGTTTCTTAATATCATTTCCCCAAAACCGAATTACCGTCCATCCTGCAAATAACAATTTCTTGTTAATCTCGTCATCCCGTTCCCGGTTTCGTGATATTTTACTAATCCAATACTCTCCGTTATTGCTTTTCTCTAATCGCGGCTTTAAGACTTCCCAGTCTTTCCCATGAAAAAACTCTCCATCGCAGAATATCGCAATTTTGTACTTGGTCAACGCAATATCTGGTTTGCCTGGAATATCTTTGCAGTTTTTGCGATAGCGATACCCTTTCTGCCACAACGCTTTCCGCAGAATAACCTCTATCTTAGTATCTTTTGAGTGAATATGTTGCATATTTTTCCGCCGTTGCTCTTTTGTAAGGTTATCCATCACATCACCTCTGTGCCTTTAAATCAAATCCTGCATCAACACCTGCCGATTCACACTAAAAATTTCAGACAGTCTTTTATGGCTGTATGGCACCTTATTATGCTGTTCAACCATTTTGATTATATTCGTAACACTGATTGCAGAACCATTTACTCCTGTTGCATCAGCTACCGACTGTATCTGTTTATCGATATTTTTCCCAAAACCGCCAGCTATATAAGAAAAAAACGCCAGCCTTTTTGAAGAGTCACTATAATTGGACAAATTCTCAATATAATTATGAACCATCCGGTTATAATGATCATTACTGATTGTATACTTATGATATGCTTTATTATCAAGAATCGCCTGATAACCATCACTGTCTGATAACAAAAGCACATCCGGTGTAAGACCAATCGGACCTACATGCTTTGCTTCATATCCAAACACGTCCTGAAACAATTCTACAGTAGCCTTTTCAAATTCTGTGGCTTCATCACGTCCTTTAAATGCCATTTCAAAGTATTTTGTCATAAACGCACCAACAGAACCATTTGGATATGTTTCCACCAACACATTTTCCACTGTTTTCCCATCTATTCCTGTGACCTGTACAATATAATCAACAATCATTGGTGTAATTCTTGTAATCGGTCTTTGCAGAGATTCCGTAATATACGCCTGCATTATCTTCTGTTTTGCAATCATTGCTGCTGTTACGGTTTTGGTTAATGCAAGATTCCGATTATCTTTTTTATGTTTTGGATCTAATCCATATTTTCTTTGAAAATACTCATGTTGCTCAGGACGGTCAATAAACTTAGGAATGTCTTCCAATACCTGTTTAACCTCTGAAATTTTCTCTTGCAACACAGCAACTTTTCCACCATCGCGTTTTACCAACTGCGTATATTCCAGCCAATTTATCAGTGTATTAGCAAGATCTGTAAGATGACTGTAAGGATGCTCTGGATTAACACTACCCTTTGATGACTTATACTTTTCAAAAAAGTCTTCTTCAAGGCAGCTGTCTCCATAACTACGAAATTGTTCAATCCTATCCACAATATAATTGAAACATTTTGTACTTTCGTTTTCTGCTTCCGTCACAACAATTTTAGCAATTTCTTCCTCTGTCAGATAAGCAACTCTCGCATCCATCAATAGTTTTAACAAAAATCGGAAGGGACGGATTTTAAATCTTGGAGCGACCTGCACTCCGCGTCCAATGGAAAACGCAGAAGGAAACTGATATTTCAGTATCTGTCCTTTCAAAACTTCAACTGGAGAATCTCCACTCATAATTGCTTCTCCTGCCAGTGTCAATTTAATCCTGCCAGTTGACTCCTGCGTAAATATCAAACCAAGGCTGACAAGCCATGCCTTATATGTTCTTGCACCTCCACCAGTCTGGTCACGCCGTTCACCTTTTCTTTTCAGCCCTGCCTGCTCCAATGCATCCTCGTATGCTAAATGAGAATTTCTCTGACCATCCCATTCTTCATTCAACGACAAGTCCGCAAATGCAGCAAGCACCTCAGGAATTGAATTTAATTTTCGTTTAGGGCGTGTAACCCACCAATAGTTTAACATGCAACCACTCCTTTAGTACTCCAACGTATAAATACCATCTTCAAATTTCTTAAATACTACTGTTGTGCCATCGGCTGTTTCGAGCATCTGCTTTGTAATATAAGTTCCATCTGGCACGCCTATCTTATGACGTATCCATTCACCGATAATAGCATTGCTCTCTGGTGTTTCTAAGGCCTTACCATTTGCCTGTGCCTGCCGCATATAAAATGCGTCATAATCTTGTGTAACTACCTTAAACACTGGATATGTTCCATCTTCATTTTTCTTAGGAAAAAATCCTGTTTTTTGGTCACCAGTATTATACGGAATATATGCCTGGTTACGATTTCGTTTATAACCATTTTTACGAATGCCCCAATTTACCCCAGAACCGTATCCAGTATCACTTCCATCCGCTTTTAACAATGAAACCTCAATACTGTCCACCGGCTCCAAATCTTGATAATGCTCCCACGTTAAGTTCTCCAAGTTTGTATCTGCAATATCCTCTTCCGCACTTCTTTTCACTGAAAATGACACTTTTTCTTTTATTAATTCATCAAAGCAATCAATTGTATCTTTCAATAAACTTTTATAATATCGATTTGCCTCTTGCGGATTGCAGGAATCCATACATTCACGGCGAGCAAAAAATGCATTCATCGTATAATTTGCAGAACCATTATATGCTTCTACGGCTTTATTTCCTTTGCACCAAATATATACTTTAGAATGCACCTGCTTTCCTTCGACTATATAACGGCAGGTAACTTTAGGCATTCCCGAAACGCTATTCAACCTTTTAAGAAGTGAGCAGATTTTCTTATGTTTTTTCAATGTAAGCCCTGCACCTCTTATCATTCCCAAAATAATATCAACTCTAATATTTGTTGTATAATCTTTGTTTTTTCCATCGAACAACTTAATTAAATGACTGGAAATGCGTTCTACATCAGTAAATGCTGTAACAATTTTGAGATGATTACATGCCTTTCCATCTTTTTTTGCAGGTGCAAATAAAATTTGCTCTTCAAAATTCTCTGTGTACATTCCTTACTCCTTTATACTTGGTTCTATACTTTCGTATTCAATTCCAGCAAAGGTTTTTAAAATTGCCTCAAAAATAATTTTGGCCCCTTTTGCCGGAACAGCCATACCAATCTGCTTTCTCACTGATTCTTTTGAACCTTCAAAAATGTAATCATCTGGGAAAGTCTGAAGTCTTGCCCGTTCACGATTTGTCAATGCTCTTGGTTCTGAATAATGATACATATGCGTACCACCTCCACCAGAACCAGTCACCGTATATGCCGGCTTGCTTGGATCAAGGCGTTTGTAAATCTGGCTTATTTTTGCTCCCTTTACTTTCAACTGCAATTCTTCCGGCAAATCTGCCGTAAATGCATTCTGTCCTGGTTTAATATATGACAGCCGTTTAATAACCTGTGGAGACTGTTTCGTCAATTCATTGTTTGCTGCATCCTTTGTAATAGGCGGATTTTCTATAGCGTTTTTACAGGTTACATCTACATCTTTATACAATGCTGGACTTGGAATTTTAAACTCAAAAGGTAAATCCTCACGAATCCCAACAATTATCACTCTATGACGTGCCTGGGGAACTCCATACTCCTCAAATTTATACAAATTGGGATAGATTCTATACCCAGCTGCTTTTAAATCTTCTTGTATCTTTTTAAATGCTTTTCCCTCATTTGCACTCTTCAATCCACCCACATTCTCTGCCAGAAACCATAATGGCTGATATCTCTTAAGCACCTTAACCCCATATGTATATAATGGGCCAAATGTTCCATCAAAACCTTTCTGTTCTCCAACTACCGAAAAGTCATTACAGGGAAATCCAAAGGCGAGTGCGTCAATATCTCCAAGCTTATCAATATCAAGTTGTCTTACATCACCACATATAACGCTCTCTTTATCTTCCGGGCATATATTTCTTGTATAAGTATCGCATGTATCCTGATCATAATCATTTGCCCATTTATGTATAATCTTATATTCAGGATCTTCAATTTCTGCTGTTGTCGCACCTAGTGCTAAACCACCTGGTCCGCAAAACAACTCTCCCATTCTAAACTCTTTCACTATATCTACCATCAAATTTTTTCTCCATTTGCCAAAATAAATTCTCTGCTAAATTGAGCGCCAAGCACCTCTGCAATTTTGTCCAAATCATCCACCGTAAAACTTTCACGCTTCATTTTGGAATTAAAACTTTGAGGCGATTTACCAAGTCGTCTAGCAAGCTCTGCTTCGCTCACGCTGCACCTTACGCATAACACTTTAATCTGTTCTGCTATTGTCATTTGCTATTCCTCCTGATAATTGTCATAACAACTCTTTATATCAAAATTATAAACGTATTCATTGATAATGTCAAAATATTTTTTTAGCACACCTCTGTATTTGCATATTTGTACAAAGTCCATTTTTCAGCATTTCTGAAAAGTCTGTTTACTGCTTGCTTTCACCGCTTTATCCATTATCGACAAAAAAGTATCAATCGTACTTTCTTCCCATCCTGCCAACCATATCAACGTCTGGATTTCTTCCTGCGACAAATCTATGCCACGCAGAAATTTCAGCATCTTTTCCATCTGCCGGTTCTGATAGACTGTCAATCCATTCACTTTTATTCCCCCGTTTCTTTTGGCTGTACTCGTGTAAAATGTCAAATTATCTGTTACCGTTTGGACATCATGTCCAAACACAAATTATTTTCTTTGCTCTCACGTTTGGACATTATGTCCAAACGCGCCATTTATCCCTTTCTTTTCCTTATCACATCTGGACATTATGTCCAAACGCACCATTTTTGTACCATTTTCCATCAATTTCAATGTACATTTATAGCACATAAAATGCACATTTTTCTTGTTCTATTACGCCTTGCAAGATACGCATCCTGTGTCCACACGGATGCACATCAAAGGATTATCCTTGGATGTCCTTGCAAGGGAAAACTCCCTTGAACCCTTTTTTACTTCGCCGTACATACAATCTCGTGCCACGAGGTTGTAATCACAGATAGGAAAACTCACCATCTGAAGTTCTCCGGCATGCCGACTTTCTCCAAATACTCCTGTCTTGCCTTCTCTCTTTCCTCTGGTGTTCCAGCCGTCTTATAGCGAGTATACAGTTCCCGTTTCACCATTGCTTCCAGTTTCTCCTGCAATCGTGATCGTATCCTATCCTCATCCCATCGAATGTCTGCCAGAAAATATTTCACTAAATCTATAAATAATTCTTCTGGGATTGTAACATTTTTCTTTTTCTCCATATTTTTCCCTTCCTCCGGTTATTTTTCTGCCAGCAAAACACAACAACGCAACAATGTAGGACAATGGCTTTTGCGGTGTTGATTTTTCGAAATCTTCGATTGCAACACCGTATTTTCCTATGGCTTGTATTGTTGCGTTGTTGCCTTGCAACTAAAAATATTTACTGTCTAAAATCCAATACCAGGCATTGTTTACCTTTTTGGATTTTATTTGCAGTTCCTTTTTTACCATTTCCATCGTACGCCAGGAAATGCCTCTATCTCTTGCTTTTTCCTGTATCTGAGATACTGCTGCTTCTTTTGTAGTGCAGCTTAAAGAAACCAACAAATCTTTTGCCTCCTCCTGCTTGCTGGTTTTTGGTGCAAATCCGCCAGCCAGTTCATCCTCGGTTATATCGTAATCGCCTTTCCATGTAAATACTCCATCCGTCAGAACAAAGGACTTGGCATGCCCTCGTTCCGCCAGATTATTTTTTATCTGTATCATGGCACGCCGGTTTTCCTGTCCCTTTACTCTGCCAACCAGCAACACACTTCTCGCCACAGCAAAGAAATCAATAGAACCCATTCCTCGATAAGCAACTTTCCCGCCAGCATTTTTATTCATGTGACCGATTAAAACAATAGCACAGCCAGTCCGTTCTGCCACCTGTCCCAGATGTTTTGTCATATCTCTCGCTTCATTTGCACGGTTCATATCCATTTTAGCGCCAAGATATGCTTGTATCGGATCCAGAATCATAAGTTTTGCTTTTTCCTTCAAAATTGCCTGCTCAATTCGTTCATCCAGCATACTAAGAGATACATCCGTTTCGTCAATCACAAAAATGTTATTGCAGTCAGCCTGTGCCTTTTCAAGTCTCGGCTTTACAGTATCAGCCAATCCATCTTCTGCCGTCTGGTAAATAATATGCATCGGCTTCTCCGGATTCATATGTTCATCCAGCCCCTGTCCTTTGGAAAGAACTGCTGCAATGTTCAATACGAGTGTAGTTTTTCCCTCTCCCGGATCACCCTGAATGATTGTTAGTTTGCCATATGGAATAAATGGATACCAGAGCCACGATATTTCTTTCGACTCAACATCCGACATATTGATTATTTTCAAGTTTGTCTCATCCATATCAGCTTTCACCTCCCTTCTTTTGAGCAGTTTTCGTAAGCATTTCAAGTATTGTTTTCAAAGCAATTACATCTTCTCCAGATAACACGCCGAAAAAATCTTCTTCTTCACATTCTTTCAATGCATCTGCGATCCTTGCCAGTTGCTCTTTCATCTTATCCGAAGTACGAATGTTACCCTTTACTAGAATTTTCTGATACAGACAGCTTTCAATAAAGTAATTTGATTTCTTTAGTCCGGACAGTTCTATCCTTTTTTCAATCAAATTCTTTTCCTGTTCTGTTACACGAAAATTCAAAATAACATTTCGTTTTCTTGCCTTTTTCCCAGCGTTACTTTTCAATATAGGAGACGACTGTGTTGTTCTCCTGTATATTTTATCTGCCATGATTTTCACTTCCTTTTCGCATCGCACTCAATTTATCTGCCATATCTTTTTGCACCGATGGATACAAATGTGCATACCGCATCGTAATCGTTTCTGATTCATGCCCCAGCCTCTCTGCTATCTGAACCGGCGAAAATCCAAGTTCAATCAACGCTGCGCAGGCACTATGTCTCAAGTCATGAATTCGAATTCGCTTTACGCCACTTGCCTTCGCTCCACGATCCATTTCATGATGAAGATAACTTTTTGTGATATTGAAAATTCTCATGTCCTTATCCGGTTTATAAAGCATTCCCAGCAAATCTTCAATTTCATCACACAAAAAATCCGGCAGATCTATGGTTCGGTTTCCTTTTTCCGTCTTCGGTGGCATTATTTTCTTTTCTCCTCGAACTACCTGAAGCTGCTTATTGATCACCATCTTCCGATTTTCAAAATCAAAGTCTGCCGGAGTAAGTGCCAGCAATTCTGAAACACGGACTCCCGTCCAGTATAAGATTTCAAACGCATAATAGGAAATCGGTTTTGTTTTCATTTCCTCGGCAAACCTCAAATACTCATCCTTCGTCCAAAAAAGCATTTCCCCGGCGCGGGATTTTCCTATTTTTTTGCCTCGGTTGCATGGATTTTCCGCCAAGCCATAATATCTTACTGCATGATTGAAGATTGCTGACAACTGCGTGTTTACAGTCCTCAGATATGTATCCGAGTATCCGCGTCCATTCTCATCTCTCTTCTGCAACATTTCATTCTGCCACTGTAAAATGTCCGTTGCATCAATCTCAGATAGATTCTTTTCCGAGAAATACGGCAGGATATGTGTCTTCACAATGTGAATCTTTGTTTCATATGTAGTAATCCGAATTTGTGGTTTTATATCCTCCAAATACAAATTTACAAATGTTGCAAATCCCATATTGATGTCTCTGCTCTTTTTGGCTGTAAACTCACGCTCATACTCCTGCGCTTCCTTTTTACTTCGAAAACCTCTCTTGGTATGCTGCCTCGTTTTCCCCTGCCAGTCGGTATATCGCAGGAACACCCGCCATGTTTTTCCGTTATAACCGTCCCAAGTATCACGAAATACCGCCAATTGTTCCACCTCCTTGCATCTTTTCAGCAACTTATCGCCTGATTCCTGCACATTCTTCATAAAAAATGCGATTGACTTTTCCTGCTACAACAATGGCTCTTGGATTTTCTTTTTTCAATTCCATATTGAGATCCTTGATAATTGCATAGGCTTTTGCTCGACTTACACCAAAGTCATATGCTACCGTGTCCACTCCGACGTACAACGGTTTTCCCTCATGTATCTGCTGCATATCAGCACCTCCCTTCCTGATATCATTGCATAAATATCTGATTTAATTATTTATATTTTATGCGTTCTATAATGTCATTATATTCTCTATTGCATATTTTGTCAATAATATTATTTGTTTTTTATGCGTATTATTTTTATTTATCCTGTTCGACTGCATAAAAAACAAATAACTTTCTTTCATTTTTACTTTTCATTTCATAGGTTTCATGATAAAATTGAATTATATTTTTTGAAAGGAAGATACAACATGGGCTACGGAAAAGTGTTAAAAGAAATATTAGACGAAAAGCAGATGAGCGTAAAAACTCTTTCCAGAAATACCGGTGTTCCGGCACCAACAATTTATTCTATCATCCGCCGAGATACCCCCATACGCTATGATACCGCTTTACGCTTTGCCAATACATTAGACATCCCTCTTGCCACCATATGCAATGAGAATCCCTATAATGAAGAGGATAAATCACTTCCGGAAGTTGGCAAATTGGTTGGCATGTCCGATCAACGTTCAAAAAAAGCCTACCTATCCAATCGTACATCAGCCATTTTTACGAAATTTGATTATTCCGATTTGCCGAAAGTCGATCAGCTTATCGCAGACTTCTTTGTATTGGATGATATGACACGTGAGGAATTATTTGAATATATAACCTTGCTTAAGAAAAATCATTCTGACCCAGAACGGGTGAAAATATTGAAAGAGATAAAGAAGTAATAACCGTACATCAAAAAGAGTATGAAAACGCATATTTCGTACTCTTTTATAATTTCTTGATTGTTTTCATGTCATGCATACACACACTTATCTTTAAATTTTTTCTCAATTTCCAATCTAATATCATTTTGCAAATTATAACCCAAAATCACATTAGATAACTCCAAATTAATTGATTTCCAATCAACTTGTGTTCCATAAATTTTATTTTCCTGGCAATATCCAGGAATTAGTTTTCCTTGATTAAGCTCATCTTCAGAATACATACAATAAATAGCTCGTACCTCTTTTTCCAATGACGAATCATTTCCTGTATCAGGATTTACCTTTTCTTTTATAAAAAATGGTGCAAGCGAGATTGATGATAAATTAGGCAGTATTCCATGCTCCTTTTTTGTATATCGCTCCATCATTCTCCGCCATGAGGGCACAAAGGAATATCTGTTCTTATTTTTCACATATTCTACTGGAAAAAACCAGTCGTAGTCTTCAACATCAAAAACAAGACATATCCCATTTCCTTTATTTGCATATTCATTCCACATATTCTCAGTAATATCTATAGAAAAAGAGCATAATACATACATTTCATATAAAAGAGCACACTGATACCTGAAATAACTCGCTTCTTTACTTGTCATAAAATGCGAATTACTAGGCATTTTAAATTCTGTAGAATCATTCATTGTCCACGGACATCCAAACCATAATTTATTATTGTAGAGAGTATCCAGTTTGATTCTATTTAATTCAATATCTTGATCAAACTGAATAAACTTAAATAATTTTCCTCCACACTTTTTATCTAGCACTTTTATCTTATATTGATCTATTTCTGTTTCATCTAAAGATTCTATTTTTTTATAAAACTCTGTCTTTTTTATAATATCTTTACTACTGTCAAACATTATTGCACCTTCTCTTTGCGAAAAAATCATGTCGTTTGCTTACATTTTGCTTACATCCAAAACGAGAATCCCCTGTTTACAAGGCTTCCCGTCATTTTCTTCCTATTCAAACTCAATCGTTCCAGGCGGCTTACTAGTCAAATCATAGAATACCCGGTTGACTCCCTTAACCTCATTTATGATTCTCGTCATTACTGTCTGCAGCACCTCAAACGGAATATCTGCGCTTTCTGCGGTCATGAAATCAATGGTCTTCACGGCACGAAGCGCAACGGCATAATCGTACGTTCTCTCATCGCCCATAACGCCGACGCTGCGCATGTTTGTGAGGGCGGCAAAATACTGGTTGATGTCGCGGTCGAGACCGGCTTTTGCAATTTCTTCACGGTAAATTGCGTCTGCGTCCTGCACAATGCGGACTTTTTCAGCAGTTACTTCGCCGATGATACGAATTCCGAGACCAGGACCTGGGAATGGCTGACGGAATACAAGGTATTCCGGAATGCCGAGTTCGAGACCAACCTTGCGGACCTCATCTTTGAAAAGGTCACGGAGAGGCTCGATGATTTCTTTGAAATCAACGTAATCCGGGAGACCGCCGACGTTGTGGTGGCTCTTGATGACAGCGGATTCACCGCCTAAGCCGCTCTCTACAACATCCGGATAAATGGTTCCCTGTACGAGGAAATCAACAGCACCTACTTTTTTTGCTTCCTGTTCAAAAACGCGAATAAATTCTTCGCCGATAATTTTTCTCTTTTTCTCCGGTTCTTCGACACCGGCTAATTTTTCATAAAAACGCTCCTGCGCATTGACACGGATGAAATTCAAATCATAGTCGCCGTCCGGGCCGAATACCGCTTCTACTTCATCGCCTTCATTTTTACGGAGAAGGCCCTGGTCTACAAAGACGCAGGTGAGCTGGTCGCCGATGGCTCTGGAAAGAAGTACGGCTGCAACCGAACTGTCAACACCGCCGGAAAGAGCACAGAGCACGCGGCCATTGCCGACTTTCTCACGGATTGCCTTAATCTGATGCTCAACAAATGAATCCATGCGCCAGTCGCCGGAACAACGACATACATTGTAAACAAAGTTGGAAAGCATTTTCGTTCCCTCTTTGGTGTGAAGCACTTCCGGATGGAACTGAATGGCGTACAGTTTCTCCGATGGATTTTCAGCGGCTGCCACCGGACAATCTGCCGTATGTGCACAGATATCAAATCCCGGTGCCACCTTGGAAATATAATCAAAATGGCTCATCCAGCATACGGTGTCTTCGCTGACATCCGTAAACAATGCTGAATTGGTATTTACATGAACGTTGGTTTTTCCGTACTCACGAACCGGTGCTTTCTCCACCGTTCCACCAAGCACGTGCATCATCAACTGAGCACCGTAGCAAAGACCGAGTACCGGAATACCCATTTCAAATAATGCTTTGTCATAAGAAGGAGCACCATCCTCATAGCAGCTGTTTGGTCCGCCGGTCAAAATAATGCCCTTTGGATTCATTTCCTTTATTTTTGCTAAATCCGTTTTATACGAATAAATTTCACAATATACATTGCATTCTCGGACTCTGCGCGCAACTAACTGGTTGTACTGACCGCCAAAGTCCAATACGATGACTAATTCCTTATTCAAAATTAGTTTCCTCCTTCTTCATTTGATTCTAATAATATTGTGTAAAAGCCTTTTCGTGCTGGCACGAACGCCTTTTGTACTTTTTACCCTAGTATCTAACACATTTTATCACGAAACATCCTATGGGGTCAATGAAAACTCCTACAAATCAAAATACCCGACAAATTTGACATCGTGCTTTCCTTTTGGGAACAAATAATGGTAAAGTGCGATAAAATAATCATCCGTCATGCTGGCAAGATAATCGACGACAAGCTGATTTTTCTCCTGCTCGGCATACGGCTTTCTGACGTGTGATTTGACATAAAAATTATTTTTCTCCATGTATGCCATGTGATGGCGGTAAAAAACAGAAGATTTGTCTCCGCTTTCTGCCTGGCGCAAAAGTTCCTCATACAATTCCCCAAACATTGGGCGGATTTCATTTTCATATAAATCGTTGAGCGACTTATTGTTATAAATCATTTCATAATTTTCTTTTTTCGCCTGCCGCAAAGCGTCAAAATATTCCTCATCCATTTTCAAATAATCTTTGCCATAACTGTTTTCGATGATATTGACACTGAAATTATTGATAATTTCACCGTTGCTGGTGCCAATCGCCCCGGCGGTAAATGGTGATTCTTTTAACAAATTGAGGCGCATTGCGTCCTGTCTGTCTTTGCCAAGATAGGCAATAATATCGCAGATACGCATCACGCAGCCCTCTAACGTGCACGGAATCAACTCGCCGATTGCATTCTCATCGACATAGCACGCTTCCACCTTTTTATCGTATTCTACAAAGGTAGACATCTCGCATGGACGGTATTCTTTTAATTCCAATTCGCCATTGTGGCAAAGAATTCCGTCTAAGGTCTGCAAACTGATATTCCAGTTTACCATATCGTCCAGCACGCGGACGCTATGTACATTATGATTAAAATAACGGCCAGTATGCTCCTGATACAGACTGCTCAGAATCCGCTCGCCGGCATGGCCAAACGGCGTATGACCGATATCATGTCCCAGCGAAATGGCTTCAATCAAACTTTCATTGAGTCCCAACACACTGCCGATATTTCTTGCGATGCGTGACACAAGCTGAACGTGCAGGGCACGCCTTGAAATGTCATCATTCTGGTAAAAGGAAAATACCTGCGTCTTATCCGAATAACGGTTGTAATACGGCACATGCATAATTTTCTCCACATCCCGCACAAACGCCGGACGCCACAAATTCGCCTTATCGTGGTCCATGCGTCGTCTCACGATTTTCTCATCCGGAAATGCATACGGATTTTTCTTATGTTTCTCCCTGTCCTCTAAAATCCGCTCCTGCAATTCCTTCGATAATGAATGATACTGCGCCATAATTCCCTCCACTTTTCATTTCTTTATTCTTCCGAATCGTCCTCCGCCACAACGATTTCTGTCTTTAACCGGCTCAATCGTCTGGATATTGAAATCGTCACATACAAGTCCGTGATACCGCTGTAGACCAGTGCAATTCCGAGACACATAATCAAAATCTGCGCTGCTTCAAACGGATTCATCAAAAGCACAATCCCGGCAACAATATTTACAATTGCCATCGCAAACGCCACGTGCCACGTACCATGTCCGAGGCGAAGCATATCGACCGAATTCTGCATTTTCATAATACCGCTCATCGTTACCAGAAAACCAAGCACCGCCGGAATCAAATCCGTCAGTTTGTCCACTTTCACAATCACGAGAATTCCGCCAAGGATTGCACACAAACCAACGACAAGGTCATAGCGGTAAATAATTCCACTGATGTCTTTTCGAAGATAATTAATAAGAGAAACCACTCCTATTGCCAAAAGCATCGCCGCCAGCAGATAGCAAATCGTTTTCATCGTTGCCCCCGGCCAGAGAATCAAGACAATACCAAGTGCAATAAAAATTACTGCGAGCAAAATCAAATTCCATTTCAACTGTTTTAATAAACTCATAATCACCCTCCAATCATTCAAAATAGTATTCTGTCGTTACCATATCCACACCAACTTCATCCAAGAGACGCTTCATTTCTTCCTCTTTGTTCACCGTCCAGACATTGACAAAAAGCCCCGCCTTGTGAAGTTTTTCCACATCTTCTTTGGAAACAAGCGTGTAACGTGAATCGAGTGAAATCTCATTTTCAGTAAGCCATGCAATCAGCTCATCCGAAACTTTCGTCCACTTATTGCCGCCAACCGCCCCATAAACGTACTGAAGCCTTGACGCCGGGATTCCGATATCTTTCAAACGTAATAGTGCCAAAAGGTGCATGCTGATAAAAACCGCTCGCTCAAGAAGTCCCTTTTGTTTCACCAAATTAACGATTTCTCTTAGTTCTACAGTTGTATAATCCATCTTCAATTCCACAATTGGGTGAATCGTTTCACTCCGTGCCATAATGGACAAATACTGCGAAAAAGAAATCAAATGCTGTAAGGGATGCTCCTCTCTCTTTTTCCCCGCTGTCACCGGATAGCTGATTATTTCCTCAAAAGTCATCTGGGGAATCCAGCGATCAATTCCGCACATCCTGCGCAAATGTCCATCGTGGCTGACAACGTAAACGCCATCTTTTGATTTCCAGATATCACATTCCACGCCATAAAAATCCCCTTCTACCGCCATTGCAAATGACGCCTGCGTGTTTTCTGGCGCCTCCGAACTGAAACCGCGGTGCGCAATCCTCTTGATTTTCATTTGGCATCCTCCTTGGTTTGAGATATGGTTTCTCAAGTTTATAACGTAAGTATACTCATTTTGGAGGAAAAAATCAACTTTGATGCAGAAAGGGTTTGTTGGAATTTTTCAGTTTCCGTAATTGAATAAAACAGCTTTATGTCCCGAGGGCACTTTCGTTCGTTGAGTACGTAGCGGTATGGACACTGAAACTACCAGTGCCTCATACCGACGTACTCAAAACCCACGGGTTCACAAAGCTGTTTTATTAAATTACTGGAATACTGAAAAGATTTTCAACAAATACCTTTTCCATATTTACTTTTCTTCTATGTATCTTCCTATTATTCTTTCAACTTTCTTATCCGTTCCATACGACCGCACAATTTTCAAAAAGTCATCTGTTGTTACGATTTGAAATTGATATGTCTGATAATATTTATGCAGCATTTGAAAGAATGTTTTATCGCCCATTGTTTTCCACAGTTCATACAGGAATAGTTTGCCGCCCTCGTAAACAGAGTTTGAGTATTCGTCCGGCTTGTCCTGATAATCGCTTACGCTTCGGTTGATTGCTTTGGTGCGGGAGGACTGGGGGATGACGATTTTTCGGAACCATCGGTCCATGTCTTTGCGGGTGGAATACTTGTCGCTCCACAGTTTTTTCTGTAATTTTTTATTTGCATAATAAGGGAATAACACGTCTTCACAGAACTCACAAAAGCCCTCGTCAAGCCACGGCTCCTTGTACGAGTCGTTGCCGATTGCAGCATAAAACCACTGGTGGGCGATTTCATGCGGAACATGTGCTTCCAGTCCCCCGTAAGAATTCTTGTTAATTTTGCGAAAGTCCTTCACATCCGGCATGCCAATCATACAAAGTCCCGGATATTCCATCGCGCTGTTCATAAAACAGTGCACGATTTTTAACTGTGAAAACGGATACGAACCTATCTTTTCCGAAAAAATGCGGACTGCCTCTTTCGCAAGCTGCATGGAATATTTGTAATAGCTCTGATTTTTCTCATAATTTGGTCCCAAAATTGAAATCGTTGTGCTGCCGGTCTTCGCATCCAGCCGGCAAAAATCATCCGACAAAACCGCTGCAAACTCTCTTAACTTTTTGCCGGTAATCGTTGTTCCATCCTGCACAGAGTGCTGCGTGCCGGTTGCTGCAATCGTGTATTTTTTCGGATGCCGGAATGTAACTTCATAATCTGCTGCCTCATACACATACGTCTCATCGTTGTCACCCACATAAGGATTTTCGTTCCACGCCCCCTTTTGATAGCGAGAGATACAGGGAAAACAAAACGAAAGCTGATACATTTCATGCCCGTCATAAGAGATATAGCCAAATCGGTTTTTCTGTTTTGGAATCTCGGTGCGGAATGAAAATTCAACAGTTACACACTCGCGGGCCGGTGCTAAAACCCGGTTCTTATCGGATAAATAAAGAACTGATGCATCTTCTTTTTTATCAATCTGCAAAGTATGTCCTCCGATTCTTGCCGAGGTTATCTCGGTTTTGCACGCTTTCTTTTTCTGGTTCGTTTTCTCCTGCAAAATAGCGGCTGCCCAGTTGCGCACGCAAATACTCTTCAAATCATCATCGGTCGCATTTTTTAGTGACGCACGGACCGTTCCGGAAAGAACCTTGTTTTTGGTGTCAAGCGATATGTTCATCCGGTATTTGCCGGCATACGCTTTTCCTTCCTTTTTTATCTTTTCGTGTTTCTGTTCTACTTTTGTCGTCTCTGGATTTCTTGTGATAAAAACACCCGCGGTAACCGCCACTCCTATTACCGCCAGTATCATGACTGCTATACCTATTTTCTTCATTCGCTTCCTCACTTTCTATCAAGTTTACTTCGTTATTTCCCCTATAAAATGTCCACACAAAACTGATACTTGGAAAGTTTTTTTGCTTCTTTCCTTGTTTTTGCGCGATACAATTTGAGGTTATCTGCCGTTGTGACATAACCATACAATTTCGTTATCACACGCCCTCTCCTTGCATAAATTTTCTGCTCCCATGGACCTTTTTTCTCACCAACTTCTTCAAAAGAAATCTTCTCGCCGTTCTGATCAAACAATGCAATCTGGCTGTGCACGCCTCCGCTCTCCTTTGTAAACACAACAATCTGATAAGGGGAAACAAACACACTTTTTACTGCCAAATGACTGTTTAGCTTTTTATTGACTGCAATCTCTCTACTCCCTTTTTTATAAACCGTATACGGGATTTCAAAATTCCATGAACCGCAGATAGACTGCTCTTTATCCTGAAGATAAACCGTCAAAATCCGAATCCGAAGAGTTCCGTCTTTCTTAATGACATCCTCTTTATCAAATTTCATCATTCCGATAAATGCATGCTTGTCAACACATTTTCCATCCATCAAAATGTCGGAATCTTCTTTTGACATCTGTTTTCCAAAACTATACTGTGCTTTCACACAGATTCCATTTCCTTCCTTTGAAAAATCCATCTGCTCTGCCTGCATTTTCATCGTAACATACACAGAAAATCCATCGCAGTAAACTTCCGACGCCGTCAGTTTGATTCCTTGGCTTTGTGCACTTAAATGGTTTTCCTTTTCCTGTGTAATCTTTTTCGCATCCTTATACTCACCGGAGTAAATAACTCCCTTCTCTACCTTTTGAAAAATGGTTCCAAGAATCGGAAGATTTGCCGCAAGTGACGGATTTACCGCAAGCACGCTGCCGCATATCAAAATAACAACACAAGCTGCCACCGCTAGATGTTTCCACGTGCGGTTTTCAATTTTATTCTCTGGTGCATCCGGCAGATTCTGCAATGTATCACAAATTGTCTGTTTTACCGCATCCGGCACCTCATCCGTTCTCCGAATATTGCCAAGCCATTTTGTAAATCTATCCATACTAAATCCCTCCAATTCATAAGCGTCCGTCGCTGTTAGGTGATGCTTCTTTCCCAATCTCATAAAATTGCTCCAGAGTCTTTCTCGCTGACTGCAACCTGCTTTTTACCGCACTTTGCCCAATTTGCAGCGCCCCCGCAATTTCCCGGACTTTAAACTGCTGCCCGTAATAAAGTTCCACAACAATCCGCTGCTTTTCATTTAGAAAACCAAGCATTTCCTGCCACTCGATTTCTCCGTATTTATTCGAGCAGTCCATGATATCCGGGAAATTATCTGCCGTAACCGTCCGCTTATTTTCATTATAAATCGCATAACACCGGTGAATTAAAATCCGCGTCATCCACGTTTTAAAAAATTTAGCATTTCGCAAAGAACCTATTTTTTCCCAGCAGATAAGAATCGTTTCCTGTATGGCATCTGCCGCATCCTCGTCATTTTGCAAAATAGCAATTGCGGTCTTATACATACTCACCTGATAATTCTCCACCAGTTTCACAAAGGCTTCTTTGTCGTGCTTTTTCGCTTGTAACACAAGTTTTTTGTCCATGGTATGTTCCTTTCTTCCAAGGCCTTGAAATTAAGTACTACAACTATTAGATAAAAGAATACCACATTTGGTCGGTTTTTACTTCAAAAAAAGCCACATCTACCTGCGGGTACAGGTAAATATGACTTTCTTTTTTATGATTTCCTATTTTCTACTCATACCGAAGTGCTTCAATCGGGTCAAGTCTCGCCGCTTTGTTCGCCGGATAGTAACCGAAGAACACGCCGATAATCATGGAAAATACAACGGAACCAATGATGGCAGCCACCGGAGCAGATGCCGCATAGCCTAGGAGGGAAGCGGCGACGGCTCCGAGAATAAATCCTAAGATAATCCCAAAGACGCCTCCCAGCAAGCAGAGGATAACCGCTTCTATAATAAATTGCAGGCGGATGGAGCTGTTCTTTGCGCCAAGCGCCTTGCGCGTACCGATTTCTCTGGTACGCTCGGTAATTGAAACAAGCATAATATTCATAACGCCGATTCCTCCAACTAAAAGAGAAATACCGGCGATAAACGCAATCGCAATGGAAACGGTATCAATCATGTCGTTCATGGAACTTGTCATACTGCTCATCGTATTCTTTACATTTTCTACCTTTAATCTAAGGAAAAAGTATGAACAGCCTGTGTTCATACTTTAATAATTCGGACATAAAGTTGTGATTTTTCTGTTAAATGGAAAATAGTTCCTCTAACTGCTCATACGTCTCCACCGTGTTCATCGCACGACGCAGAGAAGCCGAATGTGGGTAACCTGCGGTGTACCACGCCGCATGGCTCCGCATTTCCCGCATACCGCGTTTTTCGCCTTTCCACTCAATCTGCATTTTGGCATGGCGCAGAATCATCCGGCACACTTCGGAAAAAGGTGGTTTTTCCGGTACCATTCCGGTTTCTAAATATGTCTTAATCTGATGAAAAATCCACGGATTTCCCTGCGCCCCGCGGCCAATCATCACACCGTCACAATTTGTCTGCTCCATCATATTTTTCGCATCCTCCGGCGTAAAAATATCTCCATTTCCAATGACCGGAATTGACACCGTATCTTTCACTTTGGCAATTATTTCCCAGTCAGCCTTTCCGCTGTAATACTGTTCTCTCGTTCTGCCATGTACTGCCACAGCCGCTGCGCCTGCTGCTTCCGCCGCCTTTGCCATCTCGATTGCCTGCACTTCGTCTGCGCCAAATCCCTTACGAAACTTTACCGTCACCGGTTTGTCAATCGCTTTTACCGTTTTCTCAATAATTTTTGCCGCAAGCGGAATGTTTTTAAGGAGGGCAGAACCCTCGCCATTATTCACAACCTTCGGCACAGGACACCCCATATTGATATCTAAGATGTCAAAATTCCGATGCTCGATTTTCTTTGCCATCTCACTGATAATATCCGGGTCTGAGCCAAATAACTGCAGCGATACCGGACGTTCCCTGTCATCAATCCGAAGTAAATCCTCGGTATTTTTGTTATTATAAAAAATGCCTTTTGCACTCACCATTTCCGTGCAGATTAAATCCGCTCCCTGCTCTTTGCAAAGCAGACGAAATGGCAGGTCCGTAACCCCTGCCATCGGTGCTAACACAATATTGCCATCCAAGCTTACATTGCCGATTTTCAGTTTGTTACTTCCCATCTTCACTCTTTTTCGTCCTCTCATAAATCAGGCGCATGCCCTGTAAGGTCAGCTCTGAATCATAAATATCAATCTTATCGGTGCCCTCTGAAATAATGCGTCCGAGCCCGCCGGTTGCAACAACCTTCATATCCTGATAACCCGATTCCTCGCGGAACTTATCAATAATATATTCCGCCTGTCCAATCGTTCCGTACACAAGTCCTGCCTGCATACTTGTAATCGTGGTTTTCGCCATAATCGACTCCGGTTTTATAATTTCAATTTCCGGAAGTTTCGCCGCATTGCTCCAAAGTGCCTTCGCACTGATTCTTATACCGGGTGCCGTAACACCTGCGACAAACGCACCATCCTCCGTCACCAAATCATATGTCGTAGCCGTGCCGTAATCAATGACAAACACCGGCCCGCCATACAAAAAGTAAGCACCGACCGCATCGACCACACGGTCTGCTCCGATTTCCATCGGATTTGTCGTTGCAATACGGATACCCGATTTTGTTCCATTTCCCACAATCATCGGATCACAGTCAAGATATTTTTTTACACCACTTGTCAGAGAATACATAATCTTTGGCACAACAGAGCAGATAATGACATCCTCAACGTCGTCCGCAGACACATCTTTGTGGGATAACTGCTCCACAATCTGGACACCAAACTCATCCGAAGTTCTCGGCAGACTGGTTGTCAGCCGGAACTTATGCAGAATTTTATCTCCTTGAAAAAGTCCAAATGTCAAATTTGTATTTCCAATATCAATCGCCAGTAACATAATAGCCCCCATTCAGAGTAAATAATTTCATTCGTTCACTCCGTCAATAAAAAATGTTTTATAGTAAGTCTCTAAATTTTCTAAAAGTTCTGCGTATTTTACGCGGTATTGTTTGATTTTCAAATGGCTTCCGATTTCATCATAGAAGAAATCATTTTCCTTTGCCGTCGTAGACATATAAAGGGAGCCATCTTCATCAAATTCCATGGTAAATACACCGCCGACATCTTCCGTCATCGTCACCGCCATAATCTGCAGTTCATCCTGAATTGCAGATGGAAGCGATGCATAACGCGGATTTAAATAATATTTCTGCTCATAGGCACTGCATGCGCACAAAATCTGTTCTTCCTGCATGGAAAACCTCCTAATCCCGTTCACTTAACGGTGTATATGGTTTGTGTTTTGCCACCGCTTTATAAGCCGGACGAATGATTTTCCCGGCATTGACAAGTTCCTCTAAACGGTGTGCGCTCCAGCCGGCGATACGTCCAATTGCGAAAATCGGCGTATAGAGTTCATGCGGAATCCCCAGCATGCTATATACAAGCCCGCTGTAAAAATCGATATTGGCACTAACACCTTTATAAATATGACGCTCATTCGCAATCACTTTTGGTGCCAGTTTTTCGACCAGATTGTAAAGGGCAAATTCTTTCTGAAGCCCTTTTTCATCGGCAAGTTTCTGGACAAATTTGCGGAACGTTCTCGCACGTGGGTCAGAAATTGAGTACACCGCGTGTCCCATACCGTATATCAAACCGGCACGGTCAAATGCCTGCTGATTTAGAAGGGCAATCAGATACGATTCTACTTCGTCCTCATCTTCCCAGTTTTTTACTTTCTTTTTCATATCGTCAAACATCTGCGATACTTTTTTATTTGCTCCACCATGTCTTGGTCCTTTCAACGAACCGAGTGCTGCCGAAATAGCCGCATAGGTATCGGTTCCGGATGAAGTTACTACATGGTCAGTAAATGTCGAGTTATTACCACCGCCATGCTCCGCATGAAGCACAAGGGCAATATCCAAAATCTTTGCCTCTAACGGTGAAAATTTACTATTTGGACGAAGCATATGCAGAATATTTTCTGCGGTGGAATACTCCGCTTTTGGCGGGTGCAGGAAAAAACTCGTTCCTTCATGGAAATAGCATGCCGCCTGATAACCATATACCGCAAACATCGGAAACAGTGCTACTAACTGCAAACACTGGCGCAGCACGTTTTCCGTAGTAATATCATCTGCTCTGTCGTCATAAGAATATAACGTAAGAACGCTTCGTCCAAGTGTATTCATAAGGTCAACACTTGGTGCTTTCATAATAATATCACGTACAAAGCTGGTTGGCAGGCTTTGACGGTAATTGGCTAACATGTCCTTGAGTTCCTCCAGTTCAGATTCATTCGGCAGTTTTCCAAAAATCAGAAGATACACAACTTCCTCATACCCAAACCGTTTTTCAGATAAAAACCCATCCACGATCTCCTCAATATCAATGCCTTGATAAAATAATTTACCATCGCAGGGAACTTGTACCCCATCGGAAATTTTTGTTGATTGAATCTCTGAAATTTCTGTGAGGCCGGTCAATACACCACGTCCATTCAAATCACGAAGTCCGCGCTTTACTTCGTATTTTTCATAAAGAGTAGAGTCAATGGTGCTGCTCGCTTCACACACCGATGCCATCTTATGTAACCACTCATTTCGATATCCGGCGTTTAAGTTATTGCTCATATTGGCTCCTTTCGTTGCTTTACCTCGGAAGTGTCACATACATAACCGCTTTAATTGTGTGCATGCGGTTTTCTGCCTCGCGAAATACCACGTCAGCATATTTTTCAAACACTTCATCTGTTACTTCCATTTCCGTCAATCCATATTTTTCATGGATTTCTTTTCCAATCTTCGTTTTCAAATCATGGAATGCCGGCAGACAATGCATAAACACTGCGGTGTCCTTTGCATTATCCATTGCCGCTTTGTTAATCTGATAAGGGCTTAATGCCTCAATTCTCTCTTTCCAGACTTCATCCGGCTCCCCCATAGAAACCCATACGTCGGTATAAAGAACATCTGCATCTTTGGTTCCCTCTTTTACATCTTCTGTGAGAGTAATGCTGCCACCGCTCGTCTTTGCATATTCTTCACACAAAGCGACCAGTTCTTTATTTGGAAAATATTCTTTTGGTGCGCAGGCAGTAAAATGCATTCCCATCTTGCTGCACGCAATCATCAGAGAATTTCCCATGTTATAACGGGCATCTCCCATATAAGTCAGACGGATTCCTTCCAAATGTCCAAACTGCTCCTCAATGGTAAGAAGGTCAGCAAGCATCTGGGTCGGATGATATTCATTCGTCAAACCGTTCCAAACCGGCACACCGGCATACTCTGCCAGTTCTTCAACAATTTCCTGTCCAAAGCCACGGTACTCAATACCGTCAAACATACGTCCAAGCACGCGTGCCGTATCCGCAATACTTTCTTTCTTGCCAATCTGGGAACCACTTGGATCTAAGTATGTCACACCCATTCCCAAATCATGCGCTGCGACTTCAAACGAGCAGCGTGTTCTCGTACTTGTTTTTTCAAAAATCAGGGCAATATTTCGTCCCTCAAATTCTTTCATCGGAACATGATTTTTCTTCTTTTCCTTCAAATCTTTTGCTGTATCCAGAAAATAGCGAATCTCTTCCGATGTAAAATCCTTAAGTGTCAAAAAGTTTCTTCCTTGTAAATTCATTTTTTCACTCTTTTCTCTGTGTTATTTTTCTTTACATGTTTCAATCACGGATTTTGCCAGTCCTGCAATCCCCTGAATTTCCGATGGAATGATAATTTTGGTTGCCTGGCCGTCACTTGCTTTTTCAAATGCTTCCAAGCTCTTCAAGGTCAGAACTGATTCCGTCGGTGCAGCTTCATTTAAGTATTTCAGACCTTCTGCTGTCGCCTTCTGGACTTCTGCAATCGCCTGAGCCTTACCTTCTGCCTCGCGAATCATTGCTTCTTTCTTTGCTTCTGCACGAAGGATTGCTGCTTCTTTTTCTGCTTCCGCTTCCAAAATCGCAGACTCCTTTTTACCTTCTGCTACAAGGACTGTCGATTTTTTCTCACCTTCCGCACGAAGAATGGATTCACGTCTCTCACGCTCCGCCTTCATCTGCTTCTCCATGGAGTCCTGAATTTCTCTCGGTGGAATGATGTTTTTCAATTCCACACGGTTTACTTTAATTCCCCACGGGTCAGTCGCAATATCCAGATTGGAACGCATATGCGTATTAATTGTCTCACGTGACGTAAGTGTCTGGTCTAATTCCAAATCACCAATGATATTTCTAAGCGTCGTCGCCGTCAGATTTTCAATTGCCATAATCGGATTTTCCACTCCGTAAGTAAAGAGTTTCGGGTCCGTAATCTGGAAAAATACAACGGTGTCAATCTGCATCGTTACATTATCCTTTGTAATTACCGGCTGTGGCGGGAAATCCATCACCTGCTCTTTTAACAGAACTTTTCTTGCCACCTTGTCAATAATCGGAACCTTAAAATGCAGTCCAACCGACCATGTACACTGATAGCCGCCCAGTCTTTCAACAATAAACGCATGTGCCTGTGGCACAATTTTAATACAAGATGCCAGTACACAAAGAATAATTACTACAATCGCAATAATAATAATTGGTACTAGGCTAATCTCCATTTCACTTCCCATAACATGCCTCCATTCCGCGCTTTTGCGCTGTTTTTATCACTCTTTTACCAGTAACTTGACACCGGAAACCGATTGAATCGTTACCACTTTTCCCTCTTCAATCACCGTGTCATCTACACTGCGTGCCATCCATTCGACACCACGAAGACGTACCGTACCACTTCCCTTTGCATTATCAATTGTTTCGATGACTTCCGCTTTCTGCCCCGGCAGTTCATCAATATTGGTCTTGGCACGACTTTTGTCAAGCACTTTTACAGCAAACGGACGAACTAAAATCATAACCACAACCGACACGCCGGCAAATAAAACAATCTGTAACCACAAAGGGCTGTTAAGTCCTGCTGCAATTGCCGCTGCTACACCACCAAGACTAAACCAAATTGTCGTAAGACCCAGTGTAAAAATCTCAATCACCAACATAATGGCTACCAGTACAAGCCAAAAAATCGTCAACATCGTCTCGAATCCTCCCTTTCATTTTATTCACTGTTTCTCCTTATCATACTAAAAAATTAGGTTTTTGTCAAAATTTTAACAGATTTTGTTTGTGGCGTGGGGGCAATTTTTTTTAGTTTCCGTATTTTATTCGAAAAGTTTGCATGGCGTGGGCGCTGTCAATTTTTTTAGTTTCCGTAATTCAGTAGAAAATTTTGCGTCTCGTGGGCGCTGCCATTTTTTTAGTTTCCGTATTTTATTCGAAAAGTTTGCATGACGTGGGCGCTCCCGCTAGACAAATACGCAGAAGTATCGACATGCAAACTACGCATGTCTCATACTTGCGCATTTGTACCCACGCCATACAAATCTTTTCGAATAAATTACCGGAATCCTAAATAAGTTGGCAACTACCTCTTTACACAAATCTTTTCTTCATAAATCACCGAAATCCTAAATAAGTTGGCAGCTACCTCTTTACACAAATCTTTTCTTCATAAATCACCGGAGCACCAAATAAGTTGGCAACTACCTCTTTACGCAAATCTTTTCTTCATAAATGACTGGAACCCCAAATAAATCTTTCAAAATGCCTCTGCTACCAATAGTATAAGCAACAGGAAGCGAAATAACTCTCGCTGTAATTTTAAACAGAAAAAGAGAGCGAAGATTCATCATGAGGGACTTTGAACACCGTCGGTGCGTAGAGGGCGTATTCTGCCCTCATGCACCGTTACGTGTGTTCACCTAAGCGCAAGCGGTCCCGAATGAGAATCTTACGCTCTCTTTTTCTATTTACTCTAATTACAGCGAAATTTATTTCCATTTCAGTGCCCATACCGCTACGCAACTCAACGAGCGAAAGCGGCCCATGAGGAACAAACTTTTTGTACGAAATTACGGAAACTATAGCTATTTATTCCGCTGCACCTCATACATCAACAACGCAGCCGATACTGCTGCATTTAACGACTCTAGTTCGCCTTCCATCGGAATGATTACTTTTTTATCGGCGAGGGCGGTGACTTCATCACTCAGTCCATTTGCCTCGTTGCCGATTAAGATGCCGATGCGTCCGTCATATGTTTCCTCGCGGAAGTTTTTCTTACCCTGCAAGTGGGCGGCATAAAAGTGAAATGACTGCTTTTGCAGTTGTTTCATCTCCTCGCTCATTGACTCGCAGATATAAAACGGGACACGAAACATTGCTCCCATCGTTGAACGCACAACTTTTGGATTAAACAAATCTACGCAGCCGGACGATAAAACGACACCTGACATACCGGCTCCTTCTGCTGTCCGAAACATTGTTCCCAGATTACCGGGATCTTGTATGTTTTCGAGGCAGAGAAGCTTACATTCATCCGAGGAAATCATTTGCTCTCTGTCATAGGATGGCATTGTGACAACCGCCAAAATCCCCTGTGGATTTACGGTGTCTGACATCTGCTTAAATAACGCTGTCTTAAGCACCTCAATCGCCGGACGTTTTTGCAGTTTTGCCAGTTCTTTGGCTAATGCCTGTTCTTCTTTTTCATCACAGTACAATTCCTGCACCAAATTTCTCTGCAAAGCCTCACGCACCATTTTCCAGCCTTCTACGACAAAGACACCTTCTTTTTTTCTTGCCCTTGCCTGCTTCATCAGTTTCTGGATGCGCTTAAATTTTGCATTTGCCGCTGACTCAATCATTCTTTCACGTATAATCCAATTATCCTCTTTTGAGGGTAATGGATTATTCTCCTTTCTCCCAATCTCTTGGGTTTTATTGAATACTCCATTATAATACTTAAAGCACTGTGGATCTGTATCTATTCTATTACAGCTTTGACTGTTCGGAGATGACTCAGACCACAGCTTTTCGTCTATTACTGGTAATTAGTTTGTTAACGCTTGACGTTTCTATTTACGTGATTACACAGCCGAATTCTCTGTGGAAGACAGCAGTGCTAAATATTATTTCAGGAGGTATATTTCTATGTCCATGTACTTTGTTGGAATTGACATTTCCAAGTACAAACATGATTGCTGCATCATTTCTGCAGCCGACCAGCAGATTGTTTCCAAATTTACTGTCAAAAACGATAAAGATGGGTTTGAACATCTGCTTACTACTCTCAACTCTCTCTCCAATCCTGAGGATATAAAAATAGGGTTTGAATCAACTGCTCATTATGCCCTCAATCTTGAACTTTTCCTTGAAAACGCTCACCACAGCTTCATGGAAGTTAATCCAGTTCTTATCAAGGAATATAAAAAGTCTACAACTTTAAGGCGAACCAAAACCGATTCTGTTGACTGCGAATCAATAGCTCGGTGGTTAATGACGGTTGAATACAAACCCCATTCAAAAGGATTTTACCACTCTTATTCCTTAAAGTCACTAACTCGTTTACGAGACAGGCTGATTCGTCAGCGTTCTTTTTATCTTGTAAAAATTACAAATGTTTTAGACCATACCTTTCCGGAATTCAAACCTTTTTTCAATGAGCGGCTTTCAAAAACTGCCATCTATCTCCTTGAAAACTATGGTTCAGCCGAAAAAATGGCTCATATGAATTCAGCTTCTTACGACAAACTCCGTTGTGCTTCAAGAGGTAAGTTTTCTATACAACAGTTCCTTCGTTTGAAAGAACTGGCTGCCAATACAGTCGGTGTCAATAATTCTATTTTCGACATCGAATTAAACAGTTTACTTACCTTGTACAACTCTCTCTGCAAGGAAATCAAAACCCTAGAAGCCGAGATTACCAAACTTATTGAAGAAGTACATCCACACTATATGTCCATTCCCGGTATCGGTCCCATTTCAGCAGCTGTTATTTATGCTGAATATGGTGATATATCAAACTTTTCAAATCCCGGACAGATGCTTGCATTTGCAGGAATCGAACCCGGTATTAACGATTCTGGAACAGAATCCCATGGTGGCAGAATGGTAAAACATGGTTCTTCACAACTTCGTTACGTTCTTCTTAACGCCTGCCTTCCTTTAATCCGTTTTGACATAACCTTTGCAACTTACTATGCAAAGAAACGTGCAGAAGGCAAAAAACACAGGGTAGCTATTACTCATGTAGCAAAGAAACTGATCAGAGTCATCTATGCATTGGAGAGGCAGGATGTAGACTTTAACGTTCAGAAGCTTCGCTAATATCTGCTCTACATACATTTATCTGTCCCATCTGAAATACGATGTATTCAAATGGTCTGTTAAAGTTACCCTTTTTACAAGTATAATTTTTTTCAAAAACCTCTTGACTATTTATAGTTTGTCATCTCCCGTAACTTCTGTATCTCTGTATTATGTCCTAAAACAATTAAAACATCCTGTGGGTGCAGTGCATACGATGCGGATGGATTTACATTAGTCTCTTCCAATCCGCGGATACCGATAATACTGATGCCATAACGTGAGCGGATATTTAACTGCTCCAATGTTTTTCCTGCCCAGTTTGACGGCACTGCCATATCCACAATACTATATTCATCCGAGAGTTCAATTGCCTCAAAATAATTACCATTCATAATATCGTTGCCAACACGGATTCCCATTGCACGGTCAGGAAAAATTACTTTGTCTGCCCCGATACGGCTCAAAATTCTTCCTTCCATATCAGTGGATGCCTTTGCCATGATAAATGGCACATTCAATTCTTTTAACTGCATCGTAATCAAAGCACTGGTCTCCAAACTCCGTCCGATGCCGATAATTGCACCGTCATAATTTCCAATTCCTAACTGTTTTACCGCTTCCGGGTTCGTGGCATCCGCACAAATTGTATGCGTCACTTCCGAAGCAATCTGCTCTAACCGCTCCTCATCTTTATCCACTACCATCACGGTAGCACCGGAATTGGCAAGGGTTTTCGCAACATACATACCAAAATCACCAACACCAAACACAACAAATTCTTTTCGTTTCATCGTATTCCTCCTATCCAACAGAAACCCGCTCTTTCGGGTACGTTTTTACATTCACAAAGCGCTTGGAGTTAAAAAACAGGGCAAGCGAAATCGGACCGATTCGTCCAATATACATTGTTACTATAATAATTAACCGCGACACCGTAGTCAAATGTGGGGTAAAATCTCTGCTTAATCCAACCGTCGCAATGGCAGAAACAATTTCATACAGACAATCCATAAAATTGCCCGGCTGAACTGCCGCTAAAATGACTGTAGCTCCTAACATTACACCGAAACTCACGGCAAAAATCGACAACGCACGGCGCACCGCCATATCACTGACTCTCCGTCCAAACATTTCCGTATCACGACGCCCCTTAATAATGGAAACAACCGTTAATACAAGTACCGCCATCGTCGTTGTTTTGATTCCTCCTGCTGTACCGGACGGTGACCCGCCAATAAACATTAAAAGACAGCACACAAGGGCAGTCGACTTATTTAACCCTGACTGTGAAATGGTACAAAATCCTGCTGTTCTTGTCGTTACTGACTGAAAAAAAGCTGCCTGAATTTTATCAAAAAAAGACAAAGGACCAAGTGTTGCCGGATTTTGATATTCAAGAATTAATATAAAAATAGCACCAACCACAATCAAAAAAGCTGTCATAAAAAGTACAAGTTTTGCATTTAACGATAAATAATGTAAAGATTCCCTTCCGGTTCGGCGTTTTCGTTTTCCCTGTTTCATAACATCCAATACATTCCACCAGACCGGGAAACCTAGTCCTCCTAAAATAATCAGCCCCATTGTTGTAATATTCACAACCGGATTTCCGACATAACGGCTCAAACTATCCGGTCCGATTACATCCATCCCGGCATTGCAAAATGCGGACACGGCATTAAAAACAGAATACCAGATTCCCGCCAAACCGTAATCCGGAATAAACACTGTCATATAAAGAAGGGCACCCACTGTCTCTATGACAAGGGTCCCCTTTAAAATTTTTTTCACCAAAACAACAAGCCCCTGAATGGTATCAAGGTTATACGCATCCTGAATCAAAAGTCTTTCTTTCATGCCAATCCGGCGGCGCAGAATCAACATAAACATCGTGGTAAACGTAATTACACCTAAGCCGCCAACCTGCGCCAAAAGTGCAATCACAACCTGTCCGAACAGACTCCAGTGTGCGTATGTAGGCACCGTCACAAGGCCGGTCACACATACCGATGTAGTCGAAGTAAACAGTGCATCTACAATTCCGGTTGCTTTTCCTGTTTTCGAAGAAAGCGGAAGCATCAAAAGAAATGTTCCAATTACAATAGCAACAAAAAATCCTACTGCTATAATTCTCGTCGTTGTAAATTCTTTTTTCCTGCCGAAACGCTTCATTAACGAATCACTTCCCTTTCCTTATGGACATAATGCAGTACATATTTACCTCTGCCACGTGTCTTTGCTTTATAAAGCGAGTCATCCGCCTGCGTGTACATCTGCTCAAACGAAACCGGGACTTTTCCTGCCACTGCAGCTCCGATACTGCAAGTCATATTAATATTTCCATTCTCATTCGATATTGCTTTTATTTCGTGCTGAATACGGGAGCATTTTCCAGCCAGCCAGTCCTCACTCTTTAAGTTTCTGACATAAACCATAAACTCATCCCCGCCGACACGTCCAATGATATCCGAGCCACGGAAAATACTTGTCAAAAACTCCGCAACATTTTCCAAAAACATATCGCCGACAAGTTTACCAAGTTCATCATTCATGCGCTTCATATTATCAATATCAACAAGAAGAAGTGCACATTCATGTGACTCATCCCTTGCATTTAAAGTGTCACGCAGAGAATTTTCAAATGAAAACTTATTCAAAATTCCCGTAACAGGGTCTACCATACAGCGTCTCTGATACTCACGCTTCGCATTATTATCACGGATTCGAAGCTGCACAATCGTAAGTGTCATCATATAACCGAGCACCAATCCAATAAATGCCGTAAAGACGTCAGATTGGGCAATACGCGGAACTTTATACCAAAGAGTAACAATTGAGTAAACCAAATCAACAATTGCCATTAATGGTATAATCAATCGAAAGCGAAGAATAAATACCGTTGGTGTTACAATCAGTAACAGCGGCACAAAACTTGCCGGGACATTACGGTACGGAAAAATGTCAATCCATGCAGTTATTATAAACATCCCCAGTATAAATAATGTACAAATTGTATTTGCCACATAATAATGAATCTTTGGTCTCGAAGCATAAAAAACTGAAATTCCTGCTGTCAAAACAACAAATCCAAACAATACATAATACGGTAACGAAATAGTCCATCCACGAACCAAAAATGGCGTAAAGAAAAATGCGAACAAAATAAATGGCACCAATAAAATCGTGATTTTTTTAACATTCTTAAATTCTGTCTGCCACTCTCTTCCCTGCAATCTAAAAAAAACTGTCTTCGTTCGCGGTTATATCTGTTAAAAAGTTCCGAATACAATTTCGTACGTGTCATAATCCCCTCTCCTTTTTACTTAATTCTGATTCATTTTTGCCAGTTTTGCTGCCTGATCCGCAGCAATCAAACTATCAATAACTTCATTCAAATCGCCATTGATAATCGAATCCAGCTTGTGAAGCGTAAGTTTAATTCGGTGATCCGTTACCCTTCCCTGTGGATAATTGTAGGTACGGATTTTCTCCGAGCGGTCTCCGGTACCAATCTGGCTTCTTCTCTCCTCCGCTTCCGCATCGTGTGCTTTGGCGCGCTCCAGTTCATACAGTCTCGCACGAAGCACCTTCAGCGCCTTATCCTTATTTTTCAACTGTGATTTTTCATCCTGACATGAAATAACGATGCCGGTCGGAATATGAGTTAAGCGCACCGCTGAATCTGTCGTATTGACACACTGTCCACCATTTCCGGAGGCACGGAACACATCAAATTTACAATCATTCATGTCCAATTCCACTTCCACTTCCTCCACTTCCGGCATAATTGCCACAGTAGCTGTCGAAGTATGGATTCGTCCGCCGGACTCTGTTGCCGGAATTCGCTGCACACGGTGTACGCCACTTTCATATTTTAATTTTGAATATGCACCGGTTCCATTAATCATAAAAACAATTTCCTTAAATCCACCGATGCCATTTTCATTTGAATTCATTGTATCCACTTTCCAATGGTTTGCCTCCGCAAACTTACAGTACATACGGTACAAGTCAGCAGCAAACAACGCAGCTTCATCACCACCGGCACCGGCACGAATCTCTACGATTACGTTTTTATCATCATTCGGGTCCTTTGGCAGAAGCAAAATGCGAAGTTCATTCTCAATGTCGTCAATTTTCCCTTTGCACTCATTGAGTTCCTCTTTTGCGAGTTCTCTCATTTCCTCGTCAGTTTCCTCTTCGAGCATCGCCAAACTATCTTCAATCCCCGCTTTTGTCTCCTTATATTCGCGGTATTTTTCCACAATCGGCTCCAAATCTGACTGTTCTTTCATCAGTTTCTGATATCTCGATGCGTCATTTAGCACCTCCGGCTCACTTAATTCTTTGAGCACTTCATCATAACGAAACAAAATATCTTCTAATTTGTCAAACATATGCTTCCTCCTAACGAACCATTTCCGTCTGTAAACCAAACACAATCCGGTTTCGTCCACAGTAATCTTTTTTTATTGTAATTTCTTTGAACCCTGCCGCTTCCATCAGTCCGCTTACTGCGTCTGCCTGTTCACAGCCAATTTCAAAGAACAAATAACCGTTTTTCCTTAAATATTTCGGTGCCTCTTTTATAATGCACCGATAAAACAAAAGACCATCCGCACTGCCATCTAAGGCGAGTCTTGGCTCATAATCCCTTACTTCCGGCATCAGCATCAAAATCTCATCACTTTCAATATATGGCGGATTCGATACAATCACATCAAACGTACCTTCGATATCCGCAAATAAATCACTCTGAATACAAGTGACATCCACCTGATTTCTCCCCGCATTCTCCTTCGCTGTAAAAAGTGCTCCCTCCGATATATCCGAAAGCGTTACACTCTTACAGTTGCCAAGTTTCCCTAGACTAATTCCAATGCATCCGGAACCCGTACACAAATCAAGCACATCTGCTTCCTCGCATTTTTTCAGCACTTCCTCTACCAGACACTCAGTATCCTGCCTCGGTATCAGGACATTTTCATTGACCAAAAACGGAAGTCCCATAAACTCCGTTTCGCCTAACAGATATTCGAGCGGAATCCGCTCGCACCGTTTCGCAATCAGTGCAAGAAAACGTTCGGTTTTCTCACTTTCAGTCTCCAACTCCTGATTTAAAAAGAAACCGCTCTTTGACGTTTCAAAACAATCCGAAAATAAATACCATGCATTTAATTTTGCCTCCGGTACACCTTTTTTCGATAATCGTTTTTCGCCTTCGTTTAAAAGTTCCTGCCACGTCATGTGTCTGATTCCTTCTTTTCTTCGTCCGATGGTTCCGGTGCTTCAAAATAACGGTCAAGAGCATTCAAAATTTCATCTTCCTCTTCATCATCCTCATCATCAATGCTGAGAATCTCGATTTCGTCCTCAACCTTTTCCTTAACCTCTTCTACCGGTTCCTCTTCGTTTTCTGTTTTTTCTTCCTCAAGAAAGGCTTTCCAGTCAAATACTGCTTCCACCGCCGCAATTGCCACCGCAATCATTGAGTCATCCGGCTCTTTCGTTGTAAGACTCTGCAGCATAAGTCCCGGTTTACTTAACACATTAATAACTTTATTATCATGCTCACCCGCATAACGGATGAATTCATAAGACAAGCCTGCAATAACCGGAATCAATAAAATACGCAGCACCATACGGAGCCACACATTTCCTACTACAATAAACATGAAAAACAAAATACTGACAAACATAACAATCAAAAGGAAACTTGTTCCACAGCGTTTGTGAACCGTCGTCTGCATACGAACATTTTCCACCGTTAATTCTTTGCCATTTTCCACGCAGTTAATCGATTTATGCTCTGCCCCGTGATACATAAACACACGCTTAATATCTTCCATACAAGAAATCAGTTTCACATAAGCAACAAAAAGAGCCACACGAATGACACCCTCAATCAATCCACGCAATTGAGGCGAAGGCACCGGGCGTTTCAATGCTTCGGAAATAAGAAATGGAACAATCACAAAGATTCCAACCGCCAGCACAATAGCAAGCAGCATAACAAGCCCCATAACAAGGCTTTCTTTTTTCTCATTTTTTTCTTTCGCCTCTTTTTCCTCCTCTTCAAAAAAAGAAGCCGAATAATTTAATGTTTTCATTCCCGTCGACAAAGACTCAGCAAATATCACCATTCCACGGATAATCGGCAGAGACGCTATTTTGTACTTATCCCGAATACTCGATGTCGCTTTTTTCGTCACTTCAATTCCACCATCCGGCTTACGGACGGCAACCGAATATTCTTTTTCATGCTTCATCATCACGCCTTCGATGACTGCCTGACCGCCAAGCTTTGAATACCTCATGAATACTCTCCTTTCATTAAATATGGAAAAAAGGGCAGAGTCACGCCGACTCTGCCCACATTCTCAATCCACTATTTCAAGCCATACTTACGATTGAACTTATCGATTGCACCACGAGCTGCTACCGACTTCTGCTGTCCGGTATAGAATGGATGGCACTTAGAACAAACTTCAACGTGAATCTCTTCTTTTGTTGAGCCTGTCTCAAACGTATTACCACAGTTGCAAATCACTTTTGCCTGGTAATATTCCGGATGAATTCCCTCTCTCATGTTCATTTCACCTCACTACTTGTATTTTCCTTATATATAAAAGGATAATTGTCTTGCTCAAAAACTGCTCGCTCATTATATCATGTTCCACCTTTGATTGCAAGCACTTTTTACTTATAAATGCATTTTTTTAACAGTTTCAATGAATTCCTTATTGTCCTTGGTTCGTTTAAACAAGTTCAGAATCTGCTCTAAGGCAGGTTCTGCTTTCATGCCGCCAAGTGCTTTTCGGATTTTGACTACTGCTTCCTGTTCTTCACTGTCTAACAGTAAATCTTCACGACGTGTACTTGATTTCTGAATATCAATGGCAGGGAAAATACGTTTTTCCGATAAACTGCGGTCTAATACAAGTTCCATATTACCGGTTCCCTTAAATTCTTCAAATACAACATCATCCATACGACTTCCGGTATCTACAAGTGCCGTAGCAAGAATCGTCAGACTGCCGCCTTCACGCATATTTCGTGCAGCACCAAAGAAACGTTTTGGCATATGCAGCGCCGCCGGGTCAAGACCACCGGAAAGGGTACGTCCGCTCGGTGTTACAGTCAGGTTGTAAGCTCTTGCTAGACGTGTAATACTGTCTAACAGAATCATTACGTCCTCGCCGCTTTCCACAAGGCGTTTTGCATGCTCAATTACCATTTCCGATACACGTTTGTGATTTTCCGGCAATTCATCAAATGTAGAATAAATGACTTCTACCTGTTCGCCCTCAATCGACTCTTTAATATCCGTAACTTCCTCCGGTCTCTCATCAATCAGAAGAACAATCAGTTTCATTTTCGGATAGTTTGTCGTAACTGCTTTCGCAACCTGTTTTAACAAGGTTGTCTTTCCGGTTTTTGGCTGGGAAACAATCATACCACGCTGCCCCTTACCAATCGGTGCAATCAAATCGAGCATACGCATCGATACTCCTGCTCCCGGTGTTTCCAAATGAATCCGGTTATTTGGAAAAATCGGTGTCAAATCCTCAAACTTTTTACGATTATACAAATAGGTCGGTGAATATCCATTTACTTTTGTCATATACAACAGTGCACTGAACTTTTCACTCTGGTTTCTCGTTTTTAAATTTCCCTCAATAATGTCACCGGTACGCAGTCCAAAACGACGAATAAACTGTGGTGCTACATATACATCATCTTCACCCGGGAGGAAATTATCACAGCGGATAAATCCATAATTTTCCGGCATAATCTCCAAAATACCATTTTTCGTAATACCACTGTCTAATTCTTTCAATTCAGACGGATGTACTTCCGTAATTTGACGATCCTTAACAATCGAAATCAGCCCATCGCTTCCATCATGATACTTCTGTGGACGATTATTGTAATAGTAGTTCGACTGTGACACACGTTCATGCTGCTGCGGTCTCTCGGAGTGATAAGTTCTTTCATGCGAATTATATGTTCTCTCACCGTGTGAATCATTTCTTCTATCATTTCTATCACTGTATGAGTCATTTCTTCTATCGCTATAGGAATCATTTTTTCGTTCGTAGCCACTATTATAGCTATTATTGTTATAACCGCTGTTATAGTTACTGTTACTGCCATAATTATTATTGCTGCTATAGTTATTATTGCTGTAATTATTGTTATTGCTGTAATTGTTATTGCTGTAGTTATTATTGCTGTAGTTATTATTGCTGTAGTTATTGTTGCTGTAATTATTGTTCCGCTCATAACTATTGCTGCCATAGTTATTGTTATAACTGTTATAACCGTTGTTGTTATAGCCGCCGTTATAATTATTGCTGTAACCGCCGTTGCCGTAACCATTTTCATTGCGACGCATCGGACGACGTTCGTATCTGTCCTGACGGTCATTCCGTTCCATGCGGTCTTGTCTTACCGGTCTTGTCTGACGTTCCATCGGTGCTCTCTGGGAAACCGGCTTTCTCTCCATCGTTCTCTCCGGCATAACCTCCGGCTCTCTTTTCGTTTCCTCGGAAACTTCCATCAACCGCTGAATCAACTCCGGCTTACGCAATGCCGTAATTCCTTTCAAACCTTTTTCTTTTGCAATCTCGCGCAATTCAACTAATGTTTTTTTTGAAAAATCCATACATTACTTCCTTTCTAATGCTGATACATCTCTCAACCACTCTTAACTAATCCAATCTCATAATTAGGAAATCAAACTCAAACGCCCGAATTTCAGATAATCGAATTTCAAATGATTCTTTACGATAATTCTGAAACCTTATTATAACGAATAAGAAAAGGTTCGTCAAGTAGTGTTTGGGCTAAATTGCACGCTTTTTAAAATTCAATTTTATTTTTTTTCATCAAATCTCTCGCCGTATCCAAAGAATCAACACCGGTTCTGTTTTTAATCGGTGCAAATTCGCGTTCTCTCTCAACCTCAAAAGATAAACAATTGTCCATCATTCGAATCATATCCAGAACAAGAAGTTCAAATTTGTAACCGTTTGGCTCCTCCGGTTTCATCATCTGCCCATCTTCTGCCATATACGGAATCTTTTTCTCCACTACATGAGTCGGCATATATTCATTCATAATTTTTGTCAGCGTTTTTACATTAAACAGATAGTTCAAAATAACACCATAGTTGTATAACAGCCGTCCATTTTCATCTTTGGAATGAATCATTTCATCAGTCATTTCATAATACTCTACAATCGATGGTTTTCCATCCTCTAAACAGAGAACTCCTACTTTTTCATTTGGGTCTGCCTTTGCCACTACCTTTGATCCGCACACACAGCCTGCCTCAATCGTTGCACCAACGAATACCGGGTCAGCCATCTTCTGAAGTACATTATCCACAGAAAATACGTTCAGCCATTCCACGCCAAGTTCATCGATTTTATCCAAAAGACCTGCTTTTGCCAAGGACGAGAACCAACCGCCATTTCCATTTGGTGAAGTTGAAAGTTTTGCTTTACCTTCCATATAAATCTTTCCGTCATAGCTTACTGACGGTGCCATTTCCTGAACAAAAAAGAATACATAATCTTTGTTATAGCCAAAATAATCGTGTTCTTTGAAAAACTGTGTCGTATCGTCATTGTTCTTTTCACTTGTCATGATAAATAACGGAATCCATGCATTCGCTTTTTCTTTCACCTGCATCAAATTATGTATTAACTGTTCAAACAGATATAATTCTTTTGTCACGCCAACATTTAACATTCCTTTTGGCTTATCCAGACCAAGTCTTGTTCCCTGTCCGCCTGCCAAAAGAACCGCACCCACTTTGCAGTCATAAATTGCCTGAAGTCCGATTTCTTCATAATGCTCTCTCTTTGCCGCAATCTCCTCTAATGTCACAGCACCAAGCGGCTCCAATTTTCCTTTTGGTATCTCTTTTACACCGCCCTCAATCAAATTAAGAAGTGACAAATCCAAATCTTCAATCTGTTTCAACAGCGACTTTTTCTCCTCTTCTCCCAATTCCTCAAAATATTGTAATAAATGTTCCTGACCAACAGGCATTAATTTCTGCTTTGCTTCTTCGTAAGTCATCCTTTTTTCTCCTTTCCTTAGCGCCATGGCGCCATCCTATCCTCATTGTACCATTTTCCATAAAAAGTACAAGAGAAACTTATTGTGTTTGCCCTTGAAAAATGATATGATTATTGTTATATGTTTATTGGATTTGTACAAGATAGAATGGAGGATATTATGACACAGAGCGAAAAAGCGTTAAAGCTGCATGAAGAATGGAATGGAAAAATTACAACCACACCAAAGTGTGAGGTAAAATCAAGAGAAGATCTTGCCATTGCCTACACACCGGGTGTTGCAGAACCATGTAAAGTAATTGCAGAGAACAAGGAAGAAGCTTACCGCTATACCATCAAGTCAAATACGGTTGCCGTTGTTTCCGACGGAAGTGCCGTTTTGGGCCTCGGTAACATCGGCGCAGAAGCCGCTATGCCGGTTATGGAAGGAAAAGCTGTTTTATTCAAAGAATTTGGCGGGGTCAATGCTTTCCCAATTTGTTTAGATACACAGGATACCGAAGAAATTATCAAAACCGTAGTCAATATTGCCCCTGCTTTTGGCGGCATTAACTTGGAAGATATTTCCGCACCACGTTGTTTTGAAATCGAAACGCGCTTAAAAGAATTACTTGACATCCCGGTTTTCCACGACGACCAGCACGGAACAGCCATCGTAGTTCTCTCGGGAATCATCAATGCATTAAAAGTAGTGAACAAAGAAAAAGAAGACTGTAAAGTCATTGTAAACGGTGCCGGTTCTGCAGGAATCGCTATCACAAAACTTTTACTCCGCTATGGATTTAAGGATGTAACACTCTGCGATAAATCCGGTATTTTAAGTAAAAACAGTAAGGACTTAAACTGGATGCAGAAAGAAATGATGGAAGTTACCAATTTATCCGGCAAAGAGGGAAGTCTTGCCGATGCCTTTGTCGGCGCTGACATTTTCGTAGGCGTTTCCGCTCCGGGAATCGTAACAGAGGAAATGGTTGCCTCAATGAACCGCGACGGTATTTTGTTTGCCATGGCAAATCCGGTACCGGAAATCATGCCTGACCTTGCAAAAAAGGCCGGTGCAAAAGTGGTTGGAACCGGACGTTCCGATTTCCCAAATCAGGTCAACAATGTAGTAGCTTTCCCCGGTATTTTCAAAGGTGCCCTAGAGGGACGTGCCACACAGATTACCGAAGAAATGAAATTAGCAGCCGCTCTTGCTATCGCATCTTTAGTACCGGAAGATGAGTTAAATGAAGATAACATTATGCCGGAAGCTTTTGATCCACGCGTTGCAGATGTTGTAAGTGCTGCCGTAAAAGCACATATTGCTGATTAATCATGGAAAAATGGGGCGATAAACCGTACCACTCTCTGGATTACGAGAACAAAAAACGTTTTGGTGAAAAAGTATATAAAATTTCTCTGGCTGGTGGAACCACCTGCCCAAACCGCGATGGCACACTTGGTACAAGAGGCTGTTGTTTTTGCAGTGGCAGCGGTTCCGGTGATTTTGCCGCCACCAAAGGAAGCATTACCGAACAGATCGAAGAAGCCATTGCCCGTGTTTCCCGTTACAAAAACGCAGGGCATCATTTTACCGCTTACTTCCAATCTTTCACCGCTACCTACGCACCGGTTGAAACTTTGCGGGCGGCTTGGGAAGAAGCAATGACACATGAATCCGTTGTCACGCTTGCAATTGCAACGAGACCGGACTGTTTAGGAGACAATGTTCTCTCGCTGTTAGCCGACTGCTGTAGAAAAATGCCAGTGACCGTTGAACTCGGTTTACAAACCATTCATCCGGACACCATCCGCTACATCCGGCGGGGTTATCCAAACTCCGTATACGAAACAGCAGTAAAAAACCTGCAAAATATCGGTGTGAATGTTGTAACTCACGTGATTGCCGGTCTGCCCGGTGAAACAAAAGAAAACTTTCTCGATACGGTAAGATATGTTGCTGATATAGGAAGTGACGGTATTAAACTCCAGCTTTTGCATGTACTGAAAGGAACCGACTTAGCGTTGGATTATGAAAATAAAATGTTCCGGACACTGACTCCGGATGAGTATTTAGACTACATTGCCGAAGCACTTTCGATTCTTCCACCGGATATGGTGATACACCGTGTGACCGGTGACGGACCAAAGGACTTATTAATTGCTCCTCTGTGGAGTGCCAACAAGCGAATGGTTCTAAACTCCCTTCAAAAAAAAATGAAGCAGGAACATATTTTTCAGGGAAAATTCTATCACGCGAAATAAGGAGGGATTTGCTATGCCAAATGGCTCAATTACCATTTATAAACTAATTATTTTATATACACTAAGTAAAGTAGATTCTCCACTGCCGCCCGGCGTGATTTCCGATTACATCACAGACCGCGGCTACACAAATTATTTTAATTTACAAAATGCCTTTGGGGAATTGTTAGAAGCGGATTTAATCAAAGAGGACAGCACCTATCATTTAACGTACTACACGCTGACCGAAGCGGGTGCCGAAACATTAGAGTTGTTTGGCGCTCCTTTATCAAGAGAAATCCGGGATGAAATCAATCATTACTTAGAAGAACACAAATTTGAAATCATTGATGATACATCTTTAGTGAGTGACTACCATGCGACAAACGATGGCACCTATCTCGCCACCTGTACACTGCGCGACGGCAATCATGTTCTCATGCAGCTGTCTTTGGACGTTGCCACGGAAACAGATGCTATCAAAGTATGCGAAAACTGGCAGTCGAAAAGTGATATCCTCTATCAGACTGCCATGCAAAATCTTCTTTCTTAACTTGTATGAGGGAGTGCCGCATCAACCAACGCCGGTGCTCCCCATTTCTAAATATTTCAAATAAGCACCATATGTCATCGTAACCGCATTATCGCCGGTTCCAACTGCCACCGTAACTTTTTCAAAATCTGAAGCCGTCGCTTTTACTGCAGTCGTATCAGTCGATTGAGACGTTGTTTTCTTCTCTTCTACACCAGTAGAAGCACCACTTCCCTCATATGCATCGGAAGTAGTCGAAACCTTGCGGTTCGGAACAGTAACGCCTTCCTGCATAAATTTCTTTATCTTTTTCACGTAATTTGTCGTCTCTTTATACGGTGGCACACCGCCGTACTTTTTCACCGCACCGCTGCCGGCGTTATATGCCGCTGCCGCCAATGTGTAATCACCGTTAAATTTCTTCAAATGCGCTTTCAGAAGTTTTGCCGCTCCCATAATATTCTGCTCGGCATCAAACGGATCTTTGATTCCTAACCCCTTCTGTTCTTCCGGCATCACCTGCATAATTCCCTGTGCTCCGGCAGAGGAAACACACTTTGTGTTAAAATCTGATTCTGCCTTTGCCACGGCAACTAAGAAATCATAGGAAATATCATATTTTTCTGCCGCCCGCTCAAAGATACCTTTTAACGTCGTGCTTCCTGTACTCTCGGAAGTATCATTCGACGTTTTGTTTGTCTTTGATGCTGACGATGTTTTTTCTGTCGTCTTTGCTGTCGTCTTTTTCAGCGACGCACTTTCTGTGTTTTCCTCAGAAGCCGCAGCATACAACGCATTTTCCTTTTCTAACACTTTCTGAAACGGAGTAATGGATGTCTTTGTATGTGAAGCGGACAGCGATACACTTGCTGCCTGATTGGTTCGATTTGTAATATCCTGAACATACATCGCCGACATCTTATTTCTCCTTTCACAAAAATCTCCAAACTTAATTTTATTATACCGAAAACTGTTTTAAAAAGCAAGACAAGCCTAGCGGTATTTTTCCAAAAATTCATCCATCTTCTTCATAGATTCTGTAAGAACGGACACCTCCGGCAGATAGACAATACGGAAATGATCCGGATTTGCCCAGTTAAATCCGCCGCCATGTACCAAAAGCACATGTTTTTCACGCAGAAAGTCTAACACAAACTGCTCATCATTTTGAATTCCAAAACGCTTTGCATCAATGCGTGGGAAGATATAAAAGGCCGCTTCCGGATGAACAACAGACAAACCATCCACACCATCAATCGCCTCACAGATGCATTTTCGCTGCTCATACAATCTGCCGCCCGGTAATAAAAGCGGGTCAACATCCGGTCTGTTTTTCAGTGCCGGTGCCACCACGTGCTGTGCTAACACGTTGGCACACAAACGCATGGACGAAAGCATGTTAATTCCTTCTATGTAGCCTTTGCCCTTTGACAAGTCTCCGCTAAGCACCATCCAGCCGCTGCGAAATCCCGCTATGCGGTCTGATTTGGAAAGTCCGTTAAACGTTACTACAAACAAATCCGGTGCCAAAGATGCAATCGATGTATGCGTTTTGCCATCAAAAACAAGTCTGTCATAAATCTCATCCGCAAATAAAATCAATTCATGGCGTCTTGCCAGCTCCACAATCTGCTCTAACACTTCTTTTGGATACAAAGCACCTGTCGGATTATTCGGGTTAATAATAACAATTCCCTTTGTTCTGGAATTGATTTTTTTCTCCATATCCGCAATATCCGGATACCAGTTGGATTTCTCATCACAAATATAATGAACCGGCGTTCCTCCTGCCAATTTTGCCGCAGCTGTCCACAATGGGTAATCCGGTGCCGGAATCAAAATTTCATCACCATCATTTAACAAGCCCTGCATCGCAAGGGAAATCATTTCACTGACCCCGTTTCCGATGTAAATGTGGTTCATCTCCAAATTCGGCAGCCCCTTTGACCGGTGATAATCTAAAATCGCCTCACGTGCCTCAACAATACCATTGGACTCGCTATAGCCCTGACTCATTGGGTCATCCAGTGCATCACGGATAGCGTCCAAAATCCACGAAGGTGCCTGAAAACCAAATGGTGCCGGGTTTCCTATATTTAATTGGAGAATCTCCGTGCCCTGGCGTTTCATCTCATTTGCCGCATCCAGAACAGGGCCTCTCACATCGTAACATACTCCATGTAATTTATCTGATTTTGCAAAGGTTCTCATCCTTCCACATCTCCATTCCTTTTTCTAATTTCATCATATCGGTTCGGCAGCCGGCGCAGCGAATAAATGCTTGCCGCCACAACCACAATGCAAAGTACATAAAAAATCACATACCAGATAGAAGCAATCCGGATTTGCCGATAGGCTAACCACTGACCGATTCCACTGATTAGATAAGAACTTAAATTAAATGCCATATGCATAAGGGTGCTTCCCCAGATACTCTGTGTTTTTTCAAAGATGTACGCCAAAATAATACCAAAGGCAGCCGCGTACAATCCCTGAACAATATTTTTATGGTATATACCAAAAATCAGTGCCGAAACAAGCGCTGACACATCAACCGGAAAACAAGTTCTAAGTCCACCGTAAATCACGCCGCGAAACAGTAGTTCCTCCGCAATCGGTCCCACGACAACAACAAGAAGCAGCACAGCAAACGGAGAACCGTTTTTCAGGCTTAAAATCTCACTGACATTGTCATAGGAAGCAAATATGTTTGGCAGAAGATACCTCAAAAATCCAACAGTGATGCCAATCGCATACTGTCCAAACAACCCAATCGCCGTCAAACCGGCGATACGCTTTACCGTAAACAGTGGGCGGTAATCCGGTCTGTAATGCCATTTATTCTCCCGCACGGCATACCAGAAACCAAACACAAATAATACAACCAATTTCAAAATAAAATTTGCCATAATCTGCACTTGAATTTGTTCCTGCTTTGTCATCCCTTTATGTAACACAAGTCCAAACAAGGCACGAAACAACACTTCCAAGCCGTAACAGACAAGGAGGGCAAGCAGCGTCCAGCCAATTGTCTTTATTATTTTTTTCAATCTGCCATATCCCCCTTAAACTAATTTACCGTTTCGTTTCTATTTCCAACGGCATTGATATTCATTTTACCACGCCGTCTCCAATCGGTCAATTTTCTATTGCTAATTTTCTTTGTAAATGATAGTATGTTTATGATGCTGTGGGAGGACATCTGTTGGATGTAACATTAAATAACCGCCTGCTTATCAGGCTTAAGAATGGAGGATACTTATGAAACTCTGGGGAGGACGATTCACCAAAGAGACCAATCAGTTAGTACACAATTTTAACGCTTCCATTTCCTATGACCAGAAATTTTACAAACAGGATATTTTAGGAAGTATTGCACATGTAACAATGTTAGAAAAACAGGGGATTTTAACTACTTCTGAAAAAGATGCCATTGTCGATGGCCTGCAGGGAATCCTGAATGATTTAGAGAGCGGTGCTTTAGAAATCACTGCGGAACACGAGGACATTCACAGTTTCGTAGAGGCAAACCTGATTGAACGCATCGGAGATCCCGGCAAAAAACTTCACACCGGACGCAGCCGAAACGACCAGGTTGCTCTGGATATGAAATTATATACAAGAGATGAAATCGTTGAAATCAATGATTTGCTCAAAGAATTGATGGTGGTAATTCACCGGATCATGTCAGAAAATATTGATACTTTTATGCCGGGCTTTACCCATTTGCAGAAAGCTCAGCCGGTGACACTTGCTCACCATTTCGGGGCTTATTTTGAAATGTTCCGCCGCGATCGAAGCCGCCTGCGCGACATCTACGACCGGATGAATTACTGTCCGCTCGGTGCCGGCGCTCTCGCCGGAACAACCTATCCTTTGGACCGCGAGTACACCGCTTCGCTTTTGAAGTTTGACGGTCCTACCTTTAACAGTATGGATTCGGTTTCTGACCGTGATTACCTCATTGAACTGCTCAGTGCTCTCTCGACGATTATGATGCATATGAGCCGTTTCTGTGAAGAAATCATTCTGTGGAATTCAAACGAATACCGTTTTGTTGAAATTGATGATTCTTATTCCACCGGTTCAAGTATCATGCCACAGAAAAAGAACCCGGACATCGCCGAACTTGTCCGCGGAAAAACCGGTCGTGTATACGGTGCTTTGATTTCAATGCTGACAACAATGAAGGGAATTCCGCTTGCTTACAACAAAGATATGCAGGAAGACAAGGAATTTACCTTTGATGCCATTGACACCGTAAAGGGATGTCTGGCACTGTTTACCGGCATGATTGATACAATGAAGTTTAATAAAGAGATTATGGAAGACAGCGCAAAACATGGTTTCACAAACGCAACCGATGCCGCTGACTACTTAGTCAACCACGGTGTTCCTTTCCGTGACGCACACGGCATCATCGGACAGTTAGTACTGCTTTGTATCGAGAAGAAAATTCCACTCGACGACCTTCCATTGGAAGAGTATAAAAAGATTTCTCCTGTTTTTGAAGAGGATATCTACGAAGCAATTTCTATGAAAACATGCGTAGAAAAACGTAATACCATCGGTGCTCCGGGCGAGGAAGCCATGAAAAAAGTAATTGCTGCAAACGCTCTTTATTTGCAAGAAAGTTAATTGTTAATGATTCAAAAAAAATCCCTGTCATTTCGGGCGAAAATCTCACCCGAAATTGACAGGGATTTTTCATATGCGTACTGTTTATCGCATGATAAACCATTTCATTGTTTCATTACTTTTTATCGTCGTATTTTTTCTCATAGTTAGCAATACATTTTTCAATAACCGCAATTGCTTCTGACGGACCACCAAAGTCCTTGACGTCTGTTTCCTTATTCTCTAAATCTTTGTATACCGAGAAGAAGTGCTGAATCTCTTCAAAGATGTGCTCCGGCAGCTGCTCAATGTCGGTATAGTAATTGTATGTTGGGTCGTTGTACGGAATCGCAATAATTTTCTCATCCATATCCCCATTGTCACGCATGTACATAACGCCAATCGGGTAACAGCGAACCAGCGACATCGGCTCAATTTCCTCCGAGCAAATCACAAGCACGTCAAGTGGGTCCTTGTCATCGCCGAGCGTTCTCGGAATAAATCCGTAGTTCGCCGGATAATGGGTCGAAGTGTAAAGAATACGGTCCAAAATAATCAATCCCGTTTCTTTGTCTAATTCGTATTTTTTCTTGCTTCCTTTCGATATCTCAATTGTCGCAATGAAATCGGTCGAAGAAATCCGCTCCTTGCTGATATCATGCCAAATATTCATGTGTGGCCCTCCTAATTTTTTTCTTGTGTAACCCCACGCATTATTAGCGAATATAGTTTGTACGGATTACCGGTTCTCTCTCCGGGAATGTAATGCCCTTCTCTTTTCCTGCTTCAATGCATGAAAGAAGCCATGCCATATTGTTTCCGAGCGTCCGCATCGTCTGCATTCCCTCTTCGTCCTGCTTCACTTCTTCTGCCTTGCCCCCATGCACCTGATTCCAATACTGGGAACCAACAACCGGCATACAGTTAATGGTAAAATACTTATTAATCTGGTCGAATGCCGCCGATGCTCCTCCACGACGACAGCTTACTACAGCCGCTGCCGGTTTTCCGGTCATTTTACTGCCACCGCTGTAAAACGCACGATCCATAAATGATGTCAATGCTCCACTTGCCGCAGCATAGTGTACCGGCGAACCAAATATATATCCGTCCGCCTCTCCGGCCTTCGCAACAAATTCATTTACAACGTCCTTGCGGAAACATCCTTCTCCCGTCTTCGCACAGGCTCCACATCCGATACAACCGGCAATTTCTCCATTACCAACCCAGAAAATTTCCGATTCAATGCCATATTTCTCTAACGCACCGGCCACTTCTTTCAGCGCCGTATACGTGCAGCCTTCTTTATGAGGACTTCCATTTACCATCAGTACTTTCATGTCATCCTTCCTTTCCAATGAATCAATCACTGCTCTTTTTGATACATTTTATTATCTTATCTTGTCTAGTATAACAGACCATTCTCCAAAAGGAAAGTAAGAAATGCTTCGCATCCCTCTAAAACATCATCATACGTCTCGTCAAAATTGCCGGTATACCACGGGTCTGCGATGTCTCTTCCATCTCCGCTCCACGCTAAAAGTTTGCTGACTTTTCCCTCCTGGTCACCGCCTAAAATCCGGTTTATATTCTTCATATTCCAGGTATCCATGCCAATGATGTAGTCAAATTTGTCGTAATCGCTGCGGCTTAACTGGCTCGCTCTATGTGGCAGAACCGGCACTCCTACCTGACTTAGTTTGCGCACGGTTCCGCGGTGCGGCGGGTTGCCTAACTCCTCCGTGCTCGTCGCTTTGGACTCAATTGTAAAATGGTCGGAAAGACCACGCTTGTTTACCATGTCCTGGAAAACAAATTGCGCCATGGTGCTGCGGCAGATGTTGCCGTGGCAGATGAATAATACTCGAATCATAACTTTCTATATCCTTTCGATACCTTTCAACACCTCAAAATTCTAAGCACATCGGTGTTTTCTGTATCCATATTCTTTTTTTCATTTTTTATCAAAATACACCTTATTTTCTCATATTTTCACACTCAAAAGGTGTAAAAAAAGGTGTAAATTTGAACGTTTTGCACCTTGCCTTTTCGACAGGCTAACTAGAAGTTGAACATCTCCATTTCTTCTTCACTTGCTAACTGCTCCACAATTTCTTCCTGGTGCATCAATTCATTTTCTTTTTGCATCATTACATACATTTCTTCTTTCACATCATCTACCTGCAGATGTGTGTATGTATCAAAAGTAATTTCCATAGAACTATGTCCCATAATATACTTTAGCTTGGCAGGATTCATACCTGCTTTTGCCATCTTGGTACAAAAAGTATGTCTGCACACATGAGGAGTTATCGTTGGCAATGGTTCCTTATACAGCTTATTGTACTTCTCTCTGATAAATTGAAAATACTTTTCCCAATGCAATGCCACCATCGGCATGTCATTCTGGTCTAAGTAAAGGAAACCACTATACCCATCGACCACAGGTTCCTTCTTTACTTTTCTACGATTTTTAATAATCGTCCGAAAGCACTCCGCCACTTGCTCTGTCATGGGAACTTTTCGCACACCGGCTGTTGTTTTTGTCTTCTGAATAATATATGCTTTCTTTTCGTTATACACCCGAACCAATTGATGATCTACATTTATCACCATATTGTCAAAATCTATATCCGAAATTGTAAGCCCAACAAATTCAGAGATTCGCAATCCCGTGTTAAACAGTATATATACACCCTCATACACTCTATTATAGTGTACATCGGAGCGAATAAAGTCAAGAAATAACCTTTCCTGCTTTCTGGTAATTGCCTGTCTCATAACACTATCATTAACAATCACACTAGCCAATTCAAAGTCAAAAGGATTCTTTCTTATAAAGTCATCCTCATAAGCCAATTGAAATGCCGGTCGTAACACGCCTCGAATGGAATGTATGGAACTATATCCTCTTCCATTTTTCTGCAAATTGATTAACCATGCTCGTGCATCTGATGTTCGTACCGACGATATTTTTCGCTTGCCAAAATCATCTTTTTTCAAGAAATTGACCACCGTTTTGTATCCCAGCCGTGTACTTGGTTTAACACCGATTTTTTGCGAAATATATAATTCCACCAAAGCTAATACTGTCATATCTCCACGACTTATTGCCAGTCTATCCTGCTTATCCTTCATGATTCGCGCAATTTTCTCACGCAACGATTCATCTTTTTTTCCATTTACTGCAGGGTCATTTGGCACTAATCGAGTAGAATACACATATCTGGATTTACCTAACTCATCCACATATTTATAACGGTATCTGCCATCCGCCAACTGTATCTCTCCATTGTGAAGTTTTCTGTTCTTTTTGTCTCTTCTATTTGTTTTCATATATGCTTTCCTTTCTTTTCATTAAAGAAAGTCAAGCCCTAATATGATATAAACATGATAACACATTTCTTTACTTCTGCAAAAGTTTTATTTTTCTACATTTATATACTACTTTAACTAAACCGCATTTGCAGAATCCAAATATTCTTCAAATAATTTTCGCTTTATCTGAACACGATTCCCAACCATCAATATATACGGTGCATATGGATCTTCTGATACAAGCGCCCGAAGCCTCGCGCGTCCAATATGAAAATATGCTGCCGCCTCATCAATAGTCATGGTATATCTTTGCCAAATAGGAACATCCAATTTTTCTACTTTTGATGACATGGTTTCACCTCCACCATTAATCAGGCACTTCACACAAGAGTCCATTTACCAGTCCTTCCACTTCTAAACGATATATCATTAATCGAAGAAGATAATTAGCCATATGTCGTGCACCACGCTCCCAATCTTCTATTGTTCGACAAGGAATCCCAAAATATTCGGAAAATTCTTTCTGCGTCATGCCTGCTTGTTTTCTTGCTTTCTTTAATAATTCCATTGTTTCCATTTACGCCCCCTTTTTACAATGTGTGTTTCTATAACTACAGATTACCACGCATTGCGTTGTTTGTCAAGGCTAATTGAAACAAAATCTCCAGTTGAAATCATCAGTGGTTATGGTTAGTAACCCACTCGGGACTTGCACCCTCTTCTCTTGGACCCTTACGGGGAGTATCATTATCACAGAACAGTCGCAACCACGGAATCACCACAATTCCTATTTTGCATGGATGTTATCGCTCCCGGCATCTCACATCAGGTGGACGTTCAAGGATGAAAACACATTCTCATCCCATCAATCCTATCCTTACCGTTCCTGGCGCATCTGCGGCACGGCGCAATGCGTAACTGTTCCTCATGTCCGATGAAATCATCATATTTAGTTGTGTGTGTCTGACAGGAAATTCCTTTTCTGTGGACACATCTAAATTATAAAATCGGGTTTTGAAAAATGGTAGACTAAATGTTCCGTGGTACTTGTATCGGTTTATCGGAATATCTTGTGCAAATTCCTCAAAAAAAAGAGGCAGCAAAACAATTGTTTATATGCTACCTCATACATTATGTATTTTTTATTTTCATCATTTGCTTCTTTCTGCAATCCGCTTCAAGCTATGCAAATATTCAAGCATTATTTCCCGGTACTCTTCCGGGAGTGATCTTGCTTCAAGAATTGCTTGAATCTCCTCATCTTTTTCCAATACAAGGATTTCCTCGCTTGTTTGAAACAGGTCAAACGGCTCTATCTGCATTCCATGGCATATCTTAATGATATTACTTTCACGGATATCATAATCTTCTTTTCTTATGATGTCATAAATTGTACTAAGCGATATTCCACTTCTTTGTGCAAATTTATATTTCGACATCTTTGTTTCTTCTAAATATTCCAAAAGTTTTTTTCGGACTATGCTTTGTTCCATTCGGAAAGCACTCACATCCTTTCTGTGACCACATTTGCATTATACAATGACTTTTCTATAATCTATGGGTCCGGACGTCGTATGTGTTCCTCATCGGCATGCTTCCATAATATTCTAAGCAACATCAATAGAAGCATTTTTTTGGTACTGGTTCTCCCCATCTGTGTTCTTCTCCCTCCTATCCTTCATCCCACAGAACACAGACCCTCTATACAAAAGAAAAAGAGGATTCATGTTCCTGACATGTTCCTCTTTACTCTTTTACTGCTTATTCATATTCATTTGCTCGCCGGACTCGGCGGTATGTACTCTGTCAATTCTCCTAAATCCACATTCAAATACAAGCACAATTTACATAGAAATTTCAAATCCCATCGGGTTTGCTTGTCTTGGCAATACCTATTGAAGTTTGTGCGTGGTATATCCATATCTTTACATAGTTTATTTTTACTAATTCCACGCTCATCCAATATTTCTTCAATCCGCAAATGAAGATGACCTAAATCAGTAACATACTCATTCGTATTTTGCATGCGAAACATCTCCTATAAAAGTATATTTTAATTTTATAGGATTAGTCACATTTTTATAATTCACAGTTATGCGACTGACAGATATGTTACCCTCTTACTCCATTTTTATCCATCTCAGTCTGCTCCTTTACAATACAAAATCAACAAGTTTCATTTTGTACTTGAAAAGGAAAATGCCCGCATAAAGGAATTATTAGAAAAAGCAAATAATCACTAACCATTAACCACCAACCACCGCAAGGTATTCACAAGCCACAGAATACACTATGCGGTGGTTTTTTCTCAGTCGGTGAAACCCGTCCACCTATTCCAAATACAGATAAAAGTAGTGGCTGTCAGCGGGATTGAACTGCTTCCCGTCAAGTAGACAATTGAAAAAATATAAATTTTTCCTGCCAGTAGAGTGAACTACTGGCAGTTTTTATGCAGCTTGTAAGTAAAGTGTGTGTTTTTCCATAGGGGAGTGTCCCAAAGTTTGTGTAAACCTTCAAACTGATGTAAGATAACATTACTCAGTTTGGAGGTTTTTATTATGGCAAGAAGAAAAAGTGATTCACCACAAAAAGCAGCAATGCGCGAAATGATGCAGGGATATCTCAAGGAGAATGATATCAGTATCAAAAGCGGAAACGATGTTAACTCCATCATGCGGGATATGATGTCTGTTTTATTGGAAGGAGTTCTTGACGAAGAACTTAATGAGGAACTGGGGTATTCCAAATACGATTATCGCAATAAAGAGACCGATAACAGCCGGAATGGACATTCCAGGAAAACAATGCGTACCAGTTATGGGGATATGGACATTGCAATACCCAGGGACCGCAAAGGGGAGTATGAACCGCAGCTGATACCAAAATATCAGAATACGGTCACTCAGGACATGGAAGAAAAGATCATATCTATGTATGCAAAAGGAATGACCACGGGAGACATTGAAGCACACTTAAAAGAGCTTTATGATCTGGATATTTCAGACAGCACGATCAGCCGTATTACCGATAAAATAATGCCACTTGTAAAGGAATGGCAGGAGCGTCCACTACAGGAGATATATGCTGTTGTTTACATGGATGCGATCCACTACCACGTCCGCAGCGAAGGGCGTATTGTGAAACGTGCGGTATACATTGCCCTTGGGATCGATATGGATGGGAAAAAGGATGTGATCGGCATGTATGTTGGGGAAAATGAAGGTGCGAAATTCTGGCTGTCTATTATTAACGGATTGAAAAACCGTGGTGTGCAGGACATTCTGATCGCTTGTGTGGATGGACTGAACGGATTTCCACAGGCAATCGAAGCTGTTTATCCAAAGACCGAGATCCAGCAGTGTATCATCCACCAGATCCGGAATACCACGAATTATGTATCTTATAAAGATCTGAAAAAACTTATGGCAGATTTAAAAATGGTCTATGCAGCACCGGATGAAGCTGCAGCCCTGGAGGAATTAGAATCTTTTGGTGAAAAATGGAACAGCAAATATCCGAAGATCTATAAATCCTGGAGCGAACGCTGGGCTACACTTTCCACTTATTTTAAATACCCCAATGAAGTGCGGAAGCTCATTTATACAACCAATGCGATTGAAGGATTCAACCGGCAGCTGCGTAAGGTCACCAAAAGCAAGACAGTATTTCCAAGCGATGACAGCCTGTTAAAAATGCTCTATCTGGCTACTATGGACATCACTAAAAAATGGACCGGACGCCGCAGGGACTGGTCCCAGATACGAGCCCAGCTGGAAATCTACTTTGAAGAACGGCTGGAAAAAGCAGAATTCTAGGGAAATCTATTTGACATGTGCATTTTTATACATGTATAATGCAGATAGAGCAGAGAACCAAAATCTGGTCTCTGCTCTTAGTATAACTATCAATAAAATCTTATGTCAGTTTTTTGAGTTTACACAAAACTTGAAACGGTCTCGATAAAAAAATCATCTAATGCCCCTCCATTTTTAATATTTTTCGTTTTGTTTTTGTAAATTCTTAACTATTATTGCAGAAACTAAAATATTATTACAGAAACTAAAAAAGGTACGTCGGAGAACCGCGTACTTATCGTACCTTTATACTTTATTATGTTTATAAACAATCATTTCTCAGGGATGACAATAACAACCTGAAACAAATGATCCTTATGCCTAATGACATAGGAACCGCCATACTTGTCTACCGTTTCTTTTATATTTCGTATCCCGATACCATGCTCTGCTTTATTCTCTTTTGTCGTCTGATATTCTCCGCTGACCAGTACAGGCATAGTCCCAAACGTGTTCACGACAGAAATCACTGTCTGCTCTTTTTCCTTTACAAGCTTAATCTTTATTATTTTGTCAGTACATGACTGACATGCCTCTATCGCATTATTCAACAGATTTGACAGGATGATGACCATATCCTCATCCTGAATCTTTGCATGTGACAGATCATTGATCTTTACTACAAATACAATCCCTTTATCCCTCGCTTCCTGATATTTTGTATTCAGTATGGCGTTCACTATCACATGGTTTGCATCAAAATAATCGACCCAATTTTCCGGCTGTTTATCCCATTTACTCAAATAATCCTCTAACTTTTCCAACTTTCTGTCTTTTACTAAGGCTCCAACCACCATCATTTGATTTCTATATTCATGCTCCCGTTTACGCTGCTGGTTATAGTTTTCAGAAATCTGATGATACATATCAATCTCACTCTTGACTCTCTTGCGAAATAATACCTCTTTTCTTAATTTTTCCTCCCCCTCTAAAATATCACCAATTAGATAAAATACAAGAATATTCATGATCAACATACCGAACGCAATGCACAATAATACATTTTTCTGTTCCTCACTCGAAGACATATTAAAGTAGATCAATATGGAAATAATCGTAATAATTGTAAAAATAGGGAAAATGGTAATGCGGATCCACTGCATTCCTGTAAGAATAGCAGTATTCTGCTTAATAAAGCACTTTTTTATAATCAAAAGAATACAAAACAATAAAATCTGACTTAATATAGCCATGAACATCTGTAAATTAGTTGACTGCAAATACTCCTGCCCGGCTGATGCAAAAACACAATTCAAAAATGTCCATGAAATACAATCGGTCACAAAACAAAGACCCTGATATAAAAGCATTAAAATCAAAATCCGCCAAAACTTTTCTCCAAAGACGTACATCATCACAAAAGTTCCCATAACAATAATCAAAATTGCCTTTAAAACCAAAAAATCCGCCAAAACAACCGAACACACATATTCTAGTACGGATAATACACCAAGTAGCATGGTTGTATAGAATATCGAAACAGAACGTTTTTTAGCAAATGTTTCCAAGAACAACTTGCACAGAATAATATATAAAACAGTATAAATCATCCCATATGGATGTAATTTCATCTAAATCTCTCCCTGATAGCAGATAAATTTTTCTCTTACCTCTTTATATCTTGGTTGAGAAACACAAACCTTCTCACCATTAACTAACGTGATTTCATATCGTTCAATGCTTTGAACATATTTCAAATTCACCAGATAACTCTTATGACTCCTGCAAAAATGATAATTTTGAAATTTGATTTCTATTTGATCCAGCCTCTCGTACATCGTATAATTTTTTTCACTCTGCCCTCTCAAATGAAATGTTAATTTGTGCAGATTGCTTTCCACATACAAGATATCATTGGGTCGTATGTATTTCTTCCCCTCTAAAAATTCTAATTCTATTTTTTGCTCAATGCTGCTCATTCTGTCTGTTATTGTATTCAGACACTCATACATTGATTTTTCCAATGATTCACTATCTTTTAAAATATAGCGAATCGCATCTACCTTGTATCCTTCCAGCGAATAATCAATAAATGCCGTTACAAATACAATATACACATTATTATCATACTCCCTGATTCGTTTCGCCAATTTGATCCCATCCATTTTCGCCATACTAACATCCAGAAAAAGTATATCATATGGAACATTTGCCCCTGAATCAATAAATGTGGTTCCTGAATCAAAAGTATCAATTTGACAGGGGCAGTCCCTTTTTTTCATATACTTTATAATAATTTCTTTTTCTTCCGATAAAAAGTATTTCTCATCATCGCATATTCCTATATAAAGCACGAAGCCCCTCCTTTTTTCTACCAATAATCTTCGACTTACACGTTTATAATGCTAATATAAGATATATCGTCAATTTATGCTATTTCTTTATCAATCACAAAGTAGATACCATCTAAAAGACCTAAAGTCACCACATTACTGTGATGACTTTAAGCTAACACTACTACTTGGTTATAGTTTCCAGTTTATTCATAATTCTCAAGAAAACTCTTCGTATTTGTCGTATCTATAACTAATTGCAATTTGAGGATTTGTAAATGTCGTTGACATTCCCGCATATGTATAATAATCTATTGACCAAATTGCTTTAACGGGTTCATAAGAATTTCGTAAACCAGAAAAAGAAGTATTGTACCCCTTGTTTAATCTAGCTTCATTATGGGAACCCGATATAGAGTTATCTATTTCCATCCATGTATTCCCAATATTATAACTTAATGTACCTGATACTTCAACTTCGGTCACCTCTGCCGAATCAGGTATCGATGAGGTTCTCCGCAAATCAATCGTTGCTACACTGGAATAAACCGGATCAAGTGTTGCTTTTCCAGGATTAGTAATTTTTTTGGGGCTAAAACTTCCTGTATATTTTCCCTTAACATATAAATTATCCAAACTAATGGAATAAACTTTTTTATTATATATTCCATCCGCTGCATAAACATGCAAATAATAAGTAGTCATCGTTCTTGGTTTTGGAATTTTAATGACCTTATCATTAGTACCAGCCTTTCCAATCCCCCTATATATAATCCCATTCTGAGGATCTGTAATCTCCATCTGATAATTGCATCCATCTGGATTCGTCAAATAAACAGCCATAACATCTGGATATGAAGATGACGACCCCAGAGAAAACTTAAAATAATGATCCGTTTCTCCTTCGGCAAATATACCTGCCGCACTACCTGACATGGTACTTCCCGAAATAAGCGTAATAACTGTAGGATTCCCCTCGTCCGTACTAGCTGCATTAACTACTGAAGCATTGATTGTGACAACCATCATAACAGCACAAAAAATGGCTGCTATTTTCTTTACGTATTTCATTTCTAAATTTCTCCTATCATAAAACAAATATATTACCTTCCTTGTATACTATTCTTCCTACATCATCCTCACTTGAGCCCCCTCTCTCTATAAGTTTTTTTATATTATTATAAAAATCGGAGTCAGACCGATATTCATAATCATTATAAACATCTTCTGTCAATCCGAAAATTTCACCGTCCTCCGTGATTGCCAAGTCTTCAACCCTCAGACCATAATGCCGGTAAAGTATCCACCCTGTATAAAACATACTCGAAAATTCATTTTTCTTCTCTCCAGACAAACCTACATATTGCTGTCCCTCTCTAAATATTATATTTCGAAAAGCAGTTGCTGTCTTTCCAGATTCAACCAACTTACTCTTTAAATTATCTAACTTTTCAGAATCATAATTATTTCCTGACTCAATTTTAATTTCTCCTTTTACATCTACTGTAATTGTTGCACTATCTATGCCAGAATTTTCAAATGCACTCCGAAGGCGACTTTCCTCCAAAGCTTGATACGCATAAAATTCAGCTAAATGCTTATACGCTGTTTGGGTTTCCTCACTATCATTTTCGAAAGGATATGTCTCCATATCCCCTCCACGATCCAAATAATAATGAACCAAATAATTTACTTTATCTTTATTGTATTTCATATACGGTGTCGTCTGTCTTCCATTCTCATCCACAGTAAGCCAAACATCTTTTGAATTCAATTTATTTTCACTAAAGGAATAACCAGCTTTCGCCATCTCACAATAATTTAATGGCTTTACATTTAACAAATCCTGACTAATACCTGATTTCGTATATAAAAAAGAGGGAATAATATCTTCTGCTCTTTCATCTTCCAAATAGTAATCCAGCAAACTTTTATCCTGCCTATTTTTCTGAACACAACCATTCTCAATATTTATTTTATGGCTACTGGCCAAAACAGCTCCAGGATGCTCAAAATTATTCACTCTCAATTTTTGCCCTCCTTAAATCAATTCCAGTTTTATATTGGATATTTTACATATCATCATAGATGACATACCAATCTATATCAATGCCTTTGACAGAAATTAAAATTCCATGACAGAAATTAAAATTTTACCTCATGTCATCAGAGTTCCATACCCATAAATCTCACTATCCCCAATCGGATAGCTACACCGTTTTACTTTATCCCCGCTGTTCCCCTCAACAGTATTCACATTACCTTTCCCCACGCTTTCCACAATACCTACATGGTCAATGCTTCCGTCATCTTCCCAGTCAAAGAAAATAATATCCCCCGCTGCCGGAACATAACTTCCATCCTTAAACTGTCCTTTACTCTGGAACCACTTTGCACCATCCGAACAGAGGGAAAATTTCGGCATGGCACCACTCTCAATATAACCGCACTGCTCCCCGCACCACGATACGAAACAGGCACACCATGACACCCGGCTGCCAAATCCATACCAACGCCAGTAGATGTCGCCTCCATTGCCCTCCTGTGCCAATGCCACCTGCACGATCACCTGATTTCCTGTCCCGTTTGGAATACGCCCCAATGAATAATACCGCAGAACATGAGGGACATACTGCTTATCCCCATAGCTTTCCCATCCCTTTTCTTTTGCCATCTTGTCTGAAAATTCTACCGCATTTGCCAGCGTATACCCGCCATAAGTTTCTTTTGCCCACGGAATGTATCCATTCCCATAGTTATAACCCTGCAAGGCAAGTTTGATTTGATCCATATCTACGGGGCTTTTCACTTCCGCACCAGCAAGGCAGCTTTTTATCTCCTGCACACCGCACTCAATGGAATATTCCGGATTCGTTATGCCATTCGCTTTTTTCGGGTACTTTGTGTTAAAACTGCTCTCGGAACTCTGCATCGGATCATTCCCCTGCCCGCCGGACTCCTGCATCATGACCGCCTTGATTAACTCCACATATTCCCCGATCCCATATTGTTTTGCATATTTCCGGATGAGAGGCTCATATACCTGTACCTCGGCACTGATCGGGCTGACAGTGCTGGAATTGTCGCCCCCCGTCATGGAAAGGGCAGCACCGAAAAGTAATACAACAATCAAAACCAATATGGCAATCCACCCGCCCGCTGCAATAGCGGTCAGCAATGCCTTTGTCCCCGCAATTATTGCTTTTGCTACAGAAACTGTAGTCTTCGCTACAGCTTTGACCGTTTTTTCCGTTGCTTTTCCGGCTGTCTTTGCTGATTTCTCAGCCGCCTTCCGTGATGCTTTCGCTGCCCTGTATGCGTTCTTTGCCGCCTGTTCCGTGGTTTTTACCGTAGTTCTGGCGGTCTGCTCCGCTGTCTTCACGGAATGCCCTGCTGTTTTCACGCTGCCTTTTCCGACAGACTTGACCGCCTTTTCTGCCCGATGGGTAGTTTTAATATCTCTTTCTCTCCGTTCCACTGTACGGACAATCTGTGCTGTCTTTTTCTGAAGATGCTTTCGGCTGTTTTCGGCAGCCATTTTCCGTGCCGCCTGCGACTGTGCTGTTTTTATCATCTGCTCTTTCGGCTGGTAACCTTTTTCTCCGCCTGACGGAGAAAAAGAAGGACGCTCTCCCTGTTCCGGAATGCGTCCCTCTCTTAATTCTTTCCGTATCTGTTTTTCCTCTCTTTTTAGCCGCTGTTTTTCCTTTACATGCTTTACAGCTTTCCCACTCTGGTTTTTGACCTGTGCCGCAGCACCACGGGAAACCCGTTCCGCATTGTCCGCTATCCTCCCCTGTGCATATTCCACCGGGGAATGTTCTCTCTGTTCCTGCGTCTGCTCTGCCCTCTCCTTGATTTGTACGCTGGAATGTTTCATATGCTGTGCTATTGTCGCTGCCTTGTCGATTGCTTTAATATCCTTTCGGGCTATGCGTGTTTTGATTTCCGATGCCACTGGCACGACCTCCTTTTCTATTTAAGTAGACTCTTGATTTTCAGTTACTGTTCCACTCATTATCTTGCCTGCTTCTTTATCTCATATAGCCATAACTGCTATCTCTCCTTTCCAGACAAAATCCTTTCTGTCTTAACCATGTACGCTTTAAAATCAACAATAATCCCGCGTAAATCCTCCCTATGAAAACTATCTCTTTCAATCCATTCCTCATAAATATCCTGCAATAGATTCGGGGATTTCATAAGGGCTTTTGCCGCCTGCGGTGAATAATTCGGTTTAGAAAAACACTCTGCTATATCACTCTTTAAGACAATCTGACACGCAGAATCATAAATTTCCTGCGGATTTTTTGTTAAAATATCCTTTCTGAACTCATCAAATTCACGCTGTACTTTTTTAGCCAGCTCTCTGTTAAGAAGCTGCTTGTACTCCTGATAATTCACTTTCTTACCTCCTGCAAAAAAATAAGCCATCATGGATTTTTATTTCCACAATGGCTTAAGTTTCTATTTTCTTTTACCATTAAAAATCACTTATCATCATAATGTCCCTTACACTGGTACACATTTACACCACGGTCATCCACGGAATATACCAAACGGTCTGCTCCGTTTATGCGTCTGCTCCATTTCCCTTTTTCTCCTACTAACGGTTCCGGCTTTCCAATCCCCTCGAAGGGACTTCTGCTTATATCCTTTAACAGTGCGGTTATCCGCTTTACTGTCTTTTTATCCTGTCCCATCCAGTATTGAAATTCTTCCCATGCCCGCTCTGAGAATGAAATATCAGCCATCTGCAAGCTCCTCCAGTTCTTCCAGTGTTTTTACAACATTCCTTTCCGGATGCTGTTCCATCTGCTCTATGGACTCCTTCAGAATCTTTGCATTGGATTCCCCATAAAAGGGATCATTTTCTGCCGTAATCTCAAAAGGAATTTTTCTCTGCCTTACAACTGTCCGTGCATAAATATTAAACGCTGTAGACGCAGACATTCCAAATTCTGCACAAAGACTGTCAAATTGTTTTTTAATGGTATCATCTAAACGTACACTGATTGTAGACTGTCCCATTTCTATCGCCTCCATCTGATTATCACACATCTTGATACAAATACTGTAACATTTCTGATGGCAAATTGCAATCAGAAAATAGGCAATCTGCAAAATATTACAATAAAAGACAACAGACAGCTCTACATCCTGCTCCGGTTTGCATAATCCTCCCCCGGCTTTGTCGTCATCAGCTTATACAGCCTTGTATCTTTCGGGAACTTATTGACAAACGGCACAAGGGAACTTCCGTACTTAATCAGCCCGCATCCGGCATCCGCATTGGTAATATAACTCATCTGTTCGTTGGAGATATTTAATAGCTCTGCCAGTTTCTGGCGGTCAGACGCTGCCTGATTTAACATCACGATATACTCACTGTTGGATAACATCGTACTGGCAAGCACGGAATCCAGCAGATATTCCACATTCTGCGTGATTGCTGTCGGGAACGCATTTCTTTTGCGGAAACGCCGCCATGCGGAATTAAAGAAAGTACCGGAATGTTCATTCTCGAAAACCACATGAAACTCGTCTAGAAAAATGTGGGTGCGTTTCCCCTTCTTCCAGTTTTCCGTCACACGGTTCAGCATGGCGTCCGTGATTACCAGCAATCCCATTGTCTTTAACTGTTTTCCCAAGTCCATAATGTCATACACCACCATGCGGTTATTGACGTCCACATTCGTTTCATGGGCAAATGCATCAAGGCTGCCGTCCGTAAATAATTCCAGTGCCAGTGCAAGGCTTTTCGCCTCCCGTTCATCCTGCTCCAGAAGTTTTTCCCGCAGGGCGCATAATGTCGGCACTTTCCCGCCATTCTGATAGTCCTCATAAATATCTTCCGTACAGCGGTCAATGAGGGAACGCTGTGCCGGACCAATCCCATTCCTGTCAAGCTGCTCAAACAGGGACAGGACAAACTCGGACTTGTCAATAATCGGGCTGCCCTCATCCCCATATCCTTCTACCATATCCATCGCATTGATGTGGTCGGGGCTTCCCGCCGCAATCCGTATCACTTCACCTCCCATTGCCTCAATGAGTGATGCGTACTCACGCTCCGGATCACAGATTAGAATATCGTCCCCGGTGGCAAGGGCAAGGAACACAATCAGCATTTTTGCACTGAAACTTTTCCCGCTGCCCGGCACCCCAAGAAGGAATGAGTTCGGGTTCATCAGCTTTTCTTTGTTGCACATAATAAGGTTACGGGATATGGCATTTTCCCCGCAGTAAATCCCCCCGCTGTCCATAATTTCCTGCACCCGGAACGGCATCAGCACCGCAAGGCTTTCCGTTGTCAGCGTCCGGACAGCGTTAATCTTCCGGTGTCCGATTGGAAGAGCAGTATTCAGTCCGTCCATCTGCTGGTATTTCAGCGTCGCAAACTGGCATAAATGCTTTCTCGCTATCGTCAGGAGTGTGTCGGTATCAGCGTCAAGCTGTTCTTTCGTATCTGCCGTATGCACAAGCGTGACCACCGCAAACATCATCCGCTGGTCACGGGTGGTAAGGTCGTCCAGAAATTCCTTGCTCTCTTTTCTCTGCTGCTCCATGTCATACGGAACGACAGCGGAAAAGTTATTGTTGGCGTTCTGCCTGCGCTGCCAGTTCGTGATATTTGTCTCCACGCCCAGTAAACGGTTTTCCACTTCCCGCACCGCCTCATCGGTTGGTATAGGGATGATGTCAATGCTTAACATCAGATTCCGGTTCAAATCTGTCAGCTCCGCTATCATATCATCCTTGATATAAGAGGCATACTCCCGCAGAAATAAAACACGCCCATAGCGGTTTCCCATACGGAAATGGTCTTTTTCAAATTCAAGGCTGTCCGGGCAGATAAAGTCCTTAAAGCTGTGTCCCTTCCGCATGGTTTCCGCCATATCAAAGCGGAATCCCGTTTCTTCCCCCGCCCGGTAAAAATCATGCAATGCCCGCAGCCTGTCCGTGGCATCCATCTCCACGCATTTTGAGCCAAGCCTTGCAAAATGCCCCGTCAGTTCCGTTCCCGTGCGGGAAAAATATGTCCTCGCTTCCTCGATGGTTTTCCGGTATGCCGATACCGTTACATACTTTTCCTGCACCATGCTGTTTGCCCCCGTTGCCTTGCCAAGCAGCATGGCATTGTACTCTTTCCGGTACAAATCCAAACCGTCCTCGGTCATCGGAATCAATATGGACTTCTCAAAATCCTGCCTGTTCAACCTCCGGTTATGAATGGTTATCTTCGTCGTAGCCCCGCTGTCAAATGCGTTCAGAAGATCACTGTAATCCAAAAACATGATTTCCTTATCTTCTTTTCCTGCCACCGCATAATTGATGTCCGGGAAACGGTAACTACGGGAGAATTTATTCCTGCCCACTTTGAAAATACCATCGTTCCAGACTGTCTGTATAGGGATTGCCTGCTGTACGCTTTTCGGGACAACAAACTTTTCCCTGTCCTGCCTGAAAATATTATTTAGTGTTTTTATCATGCCGCTTCAGCCCCTCCTTTTCCCTTTTTTCAATGCTTGTTTTCAATGTTTCGTAATACATGTTTTCGGGACGGAAAACCAAACGCTTCGGCATCAGGATTTCGGATTTTATCCACGCCCACAAAAACTGCTCCGCCGTCATTCCGTGGTATTTGATAAATCCCAATGCCGCAAACGGGGCAGCACCCAATACACACATCCAGCTTACCGTTTCCATCCTCACATGGGGACGGAGTAAAAAATATAAGCCGACAGCCACTCCACAGGCTACCAGCGAAAAAAAGAACTGCCTAGGTGACAGCCCGAAAAACATGGATTCCGTGTAATCACGGATTTCCCGGTTTATTTTTACTTCCAAAATATAACGCCTCCTACTCAATTTTCATGTTTACTTTCCCCTTCAGCCGGGGTATAATAATATCAACCTAAAAGATTCTTTAGATTTCAAGAATAGAAAGGATGATACCTATGAATTTAGCTAAAATTTCTTCTAACGGACAGATTACCGTGCCAGTGGAAATCCGGCGTCTGCTTGGACTAAAATCCGGCGACAAAGTTCTGTTTTTTCAAAATAACAATGGAGAAATTGTGATTAACAACGCCTCTGCCAAAGCAATCTATAAAGCACAAGCCGCTTTTGAAGGTGCAGCCGAAAAAATGGGTGTATCAAACGAAGATGATGTGCAGGCACTGGTAGATGAAATGCGTAAAGGCACTTCACAAAGTGTCTCAGGAAAGGACTGACATGATGAAAATTCTCGTAGACACAAACATTTTATTTTCTGCCATCCTGTTCCCACGTTCCAAGCCTGCCGCTGCACTGCTCCATACTGCCAGATACCATAACATGGTTCTGTGTGACCGCAACCTGATTGAACTGCGTGACATCTTAACCCGTAAAGCACCGGATTATCTGCCGGATGCGGAAGTCCTACTGGCTGAATTATCTTATGAACTGATTCCCGCTGCGTATCATGCGGAAAAACTAATCCGGGATGCAAAAGACCAGCCAATCCTAAATGCTGCCATTGTTGCCGATGTAGATATGATTCTAACCGGTGACAAAGACTTTCTCTGTCTGGATATGGAACATCCCAGATGCATCACTGCCAGCCAGTTTTTAGAAATGGAAGGTCTGGCAGATTATGAACTGCTTCCCGTCAAGTAGACAATTGAAAAAATATAAATTTTTCCTGCCAGTAGAGTGAACTACTGGCAGTTTTTATGCAGCTTGTAAGTAAAGTGTGTGTTTTTCCATAGGAGTTAAAACTCCAAGATTTCTTTGCAATCGTTTATTGTTGTAGTAATCTATATAATCCTCAATCATTTTTATGAGTGTTTCTTTATCAGTGAATCGTTTTCCATAGTAACGTTCTCTCTTTAAAATTCCCCAAAAACCTTCCATCGGTCCATTATCGATGCACCTGGCTACTCTTGACATGCTCTGCACCATACCTGCCGCCTCGATTTTCGCGTGGAATGCCCTGTTAGTATATTGGAATCCCCTGTCGCTATGAAACAATGGATGTGCATCAGGGTTTTTTGTCACCGCATCCTCAAAGTTGCTAAATACAAGATGATTGTTGTTCGAATCCCCAATCGTGTAAGCTACAATTCTTCGGTCATATAAATCCAAAATTGCACTTAAATAGACCTTACGTTTCTCAATCCCGATATAATAATGGAACTCTGTTACATCTGTGAGCCATTTTTCATTTGGTGCATCAGCAGTAAACTCCCGGTTAAGTATATTTTCTGCTATATATTGGGAATTTGAAGCCTGTCTCGTGCATCCATTATTGGAGTACTTGATAGTTGATTTAATATTAAGTTTGCGACAAATACGTAACACACGTTTGTCATTAACATCAATGTTATGATAACGTTCCAATTCATCTCTGATTCTGCGATATCCTTTGTCCGGCGATTCCGTATGAATCTTTTCTATTTCATCTGCAATTCGTTTGTTTTTTCGTTCGTTTTCTGGAATTTCTCTATGTAACCATTTATAGTAAGCTGCTCTAGAAACTCTACCGAGTTTGCAAAGGTCAGTGATGGGATAATTATGTTCTTCGTGTTCGTCTTTGATTGCCTGATATACATATTCATGACGGACCAGGCTTAGCCCCGCCTCCTTTCTATCTCTTCGAGTTTTTTTAGGAAAGAAGCCTCCATTTCAGCACGTTCTTTCTCTGCTCTTAAAATTTTAACTTCGGCACGCAAACTTTCTAATTCATTCATCTCGTCAGGATTTTTCCGTTTTCCACGTTTATCTCTTAAAGCTTCCACTCCGCCAGATTCATATTTAATAGTGTAACTACGTGCCTGTTGATAAGATACCCGATGGTTCTCTGCTGTTTCAGCATAATTATGGTTATGTGCGATGCAATATTGTACTATTTCAACCCGTTCTTCAAATGTGGTTTTTCTTCCTTTGGTCATGATAATACTTCCTCCTGTTCCAGAAGATTTTAACTCTTCATGACCATTATACTTCTTTATCCACTTTTGTAACTTACTTTTTGAACGAATACCATATTTTTTACAGATATCTGTTTGTGATCCTTTTCCAGACAGATAGTCTAGAACTGCCTTCCTTTTTAATTCAGCAGAATAATGCTTATAACTTTTCATCAAGAATGCATCTTCTCCCATACTTTCATAATTAGTAATCCATTGTTGAATGGAAGCTTGAGATATACTAAACTCATTTGCAAGTATTCGTTGGCTTGTCAGACCGTTCAAGTATCTTTTTACAGCATTTATCTTATCTTGTGCAGATATATTTCTTTTAGACATAAAATATGCTCCCTCCTAAGTAACAAGTTTAATTATTTCACTTGTCTACCTAGAAGGGAGCATATCATATTACTAGATAATGTCACAGAGCCCAATTCTATGGTTCCTACGCCAATCACGTCCCCTTCATATTCATTTTTCGCTTCATTTATAGCATTATTTAGTTTAAGATTTTGCGTAGCTACTTCTGTAACTACTGCCGCCTTTGCGCTAGTGCTATTATTAATAGCAAAACACATAGTAAGCATAAGTGAAGCTACCATAATCCATTTTCTTGCTTTAGTAATCATAAAAATTATCCTCCTATTTATTCCTGTATTCTGTTTAGTTTCACAAATACATTTTGCTTATGAACAAAAATTATTTCTATTTTGTAAACACTTATAGGCATATTCAATCATTCAATGGAATATGCCCAAAGTTCACTTTTAAATTACATTAAAATTATTTTTTCTCTCAAGATCCCATTTTTCCTATTTACCTTAGTGTTTCGCTTTTCTTGTTTCTCAAAAAACTCAATATCAGGAATCTGGTATATATCATATACTATATCAGCATTGATACTGTATATGAATACATAGCCTCTACCATCTTCAGTTTCAATAACATATTTCACATTACCGCGATTCAAAGTTCCATCTTCCAAATAATTATAAGTAACCCACATTTTCTTAATGTTTTTCCCATATTGAAGATGTTCATAAAGTTGCCTTATTTCAGAACCATATTCTTGATATCGTTTTTTTTCAACTTTTATACCAGAAATACATTCTTCCTTAGACTTATTGTCTATATCAATTCCATTGAGCACACCAGTTTCAGAATCTATCTCAACAGTGGCATCAAATTCCCATTTTCTATTTTTTAAGTAAACAAAATAACTTGACAATTTTTCTCCCTTTGAATTCTGAGTAGTTTCAAATTCAATTTCTTCATCAGCATAAGTAATATCAAGATTATAAACATCCGCTAATATTTTCTTCGCAAATTCTACTGCTTCATCTTCACTTACTTTTTCATTTTCCGATGATGGTAATTCTGAAACCGAATTTTTCTTTCTGACACTATAATCACGTTTCTCCATAAAATCAATTATTTGGAGCAGCTCATCATCTGTCAATTCCTGTTTTGGTAAATAGAATGTACTATTCTCTACACAAAAACAAAGTTCACCGTGGACAACTTCACTTTTTTTCTGCACTTTTAGTATTTCCTTCGTTGGAAACCTTCCTTCAGTTTCATATTCTTCTCTAAACTCTAACATTTTATCACGTTCTAACTTAGATAACTGTCTCGAAAAGCTATCTGCCTCTTTATCAGTATTCTGTACCTCAGAATTATACGTCAACATTTCTTCTTCATTAAGAGAATTCATTCTCTGTATATATAAGTTAATAGCAGCTCCGGCACCAATAGACAAAGATAAAGAAACTACACACAGTGCAATTACCGCAGCAACTTTGGAATGAAACAAAAGAAAATATCTTTTCGCTTTTTTAGCAGAAATTTTTTCAAGTGTATTCTGAAAGCGCATTTCGTATGAATTCGGCAATTCAAATTCACTTTTCTGTAACAACTCTGAAAATTTTACATCAAAATAATCCTTCATTATTATTCATCCTTTCTCTATTACTTTAACCAAATACCTAATTTAATAATTCTCTTAGATTTTTTCTTGCTCTGGAAAGCCTAGACTTAATTGTTCCCTCTGGTAAATCCAATACATTGGCAATTTCGCTTATTTTGAACCCTTGATAATAATACAAAACAACAATTGTACGAAGTTCATCTTCTAAAGCCAGAACAGTTTCCCATACATCCGATATACATTCTGAATTTCCTAGCATATATCTATCCATTTCCTCCGTGCACACAACTCTCTTGTTCTTCCTCAATATCATACGAGCGTTATTTACAAGAATTTGCATAATCCAAAATTTAAAATACTCTTTATCATCTAATGTATGGATTTTTTCATATGCTCTCAACATAGTCTCTGCCACAGCATCTTCTGCATCATGATAATTTTTCACAATACTAACTGCCAAGAGAAACATTTCTTTTTTATATTCTTTTATTCTAGAAATAAACTCTTCGCTTTCCATATCCACAATCCTCTCTCATTTTTTCCCACCAATAATACGCAAAAGCATATATGTTAAGACTTAGTCCACGTGAATACAACTTTACCCTTTGCTTGATTTACACCATCCCAGTTTCTAATATAAACTCGATATGTTCCTGACGGAACACCCCCGCCCAAAGTTGTAGTAGAATTATACTTGGATGAAACATCTTTTGAATTAGTACCAACTCCAGGACTTCTCCATCCCCAGAAATATTTTTTCTCCAAATAGAGTCCTAAGTTACTTTTACTACATTGTGATGGGGTCAATTTTACAATAACCTTATCTTTCATAGACATATTCGTAGAATAAACTCCATGATATATACTATATGTACTACTTCGACTTTTTGTTGCTGCAAATACTGTGATAGACGTCAACATGAAAATAGTACAAAAAAACAAAACCGACATTGTTCTTTTTAATCTCATTTTACACTCTCCTTTTTCATCAATATTTTTTTTAATTTTGTAGCATATTTTGCAAGAATGATACCAACTAATACTCCGCATAAATTCAACAAAAGATCATCTATGTCACTAATTTTTTCTGTGACTCCAGTTAAAATATTTATACAGAATTGAATTACTTCAATAGCAAAACTTAAAGCTAATCCAACCAAAAACAGTTTTTTGTTTGAATACGTTTTTTTAGTATTCTGTAACTTCATAAAAATCGGAACTGGAAGTAATAGTAATATATTACCTAGAACTTGCATTTTCCACTCTCCTATTGAGAATGACCGAATAATTGTCTTAAACGGAACAAGTTGCAATGAATTCCCTGTATTTTCCTCCCAAATAGCAAAATTTGTTTGGTCCGAAACAATTCTTATTGGTAAAAAAACTACTTTTATCAATAGCAATACATACAATAACACAGATAAATTAAAAATAAAATCATAAAATTTTCTCTTTTTTAATTTCAATACTATACATATTACTAACGCACTTACTAAAAATAATAACAAAAATGTCTCATAATGAAAATCAATACTTATCATCTCAGCACTCTCCTTTGTAAACTAGCTTACATATATAAGATGATTTAAAACATCAAATGGTTCATTTGAAAAAAAATTTATTGTTTCATTTTAACTGCCAAACTAAATTCCAGTTTAGGTGATGCAGGGGATTTCGTCCGCACCCCTAAACCCGCTTATGCCAATAATAGTAGATAGCAAAAGGAAATCTGATGCTCCCTGTATCAGGTAGCTACTATTAAGTCACTAAACGGGTGGAGAAGTCACTTCGCCTTGTTTTGGTGTGTTTACTTTTTATGTCCCTGGTGTATATTCTTGCGTCAGGAAACCATGATTCCGGCGCAGTGGAAACCTACATTCCGGACACGGAAACCGCCTTTGATTGGCATAACTACCATCCAAAAGAAAGCGAGTCAATGTCAAACCCAGAGCCACTTGCGGGGCGTTAGTCGGCTTAATATTGGGGAGATTTCTTATATTCTAGATAATTGCCAATCGGTTTCCAAACCACCCCTCATCTCCATCCACATCTTCTTTTTCTGAATCACCTGGTCCTCTGAAAACTTTGGATGAACAATATCTTTTATCACCTCATCACTCGCCCCTACCTGAAGTAGTTCCTTTATCACAGCTCTCCGAATAGAACCTGTCATATCCGAAGAGTAGATGTCTAGCAAGGACATTTTTCCAAAGTTTTCAAGATACCGTGTTTTCTGTTCTTCTTCATCTTGCCGCTTTTCCACTTCAATTGCCGTTTGTATCATATCTGCAGTAATGGTTGGTGCAGACTTCTTTTCATCCGGAACCGGATGTATCTTTCGTCCCATCCCATCCAAATCCATCATCATAAACGCAAACGCATCCATCCCATAGATTTGGATATTTTCGCTCTTATCCTTTTGTTTCTTCAGGTACGCTAGCGATGCATCACCTACAAACTGGCATTCCTCCATCTGTTTTTCCTGTATCTTTTTCTGCTCCGCCGGAACAAATGCTCCACATTTCCGTGCTTCCAGATATTTTTCGTGTTCCCATGGGAACCACTTCTTATCCCGGATTGGATTTTCTCCACGCACAAAGATAATGCATTCATCATCCGGCAACAGACGGATTTCGTACTCTAACATCAATTCTCTGCCCAGAACATCATAGTTCTCACTATAGGAACCACTGGAACCTTTACTCTCTCCGCTGGTTCGTTTATCAATCGTCCACTTTCCAAGTAACTTCGAGACATATTCATAGGTGCTGGCTTCATTTCCACCCAGATAAATAAAAGTATCGCAGTTACCAACGATACCCTCCCATGCCCCATCGGCAAACAAGGTCTTTAACTGTGCCAGTGACTGCAAAATCGGTACACAGTACACGCCCCTGCTTCGACAGGTTGCCAGTATTTTGTCAAAATTATTGGGCATTTTAATATTCGCCATCTCGTCTAACCAAAAGCCTACATCCATCGGAAGTTTCCCACCAAAGAATCTTGCCTGCCGGTATAATTCCTGAAAGAGCATGGTATATACCATTCCCGGCACAAAATTAAAGGTATCGTCATCGTCCGGAATAATAATGAACAGATTGCTCTTTGTCTTTCCATCTCCATCTATCCCGGTACCAAACTCGTCCAATGGAATGTCGTTAGAAGAAAAGATTTCAAGAAGTTCCTCATTATCAAAAGGCTGCATCCTGGCATTTACTGTCATAATGACGGAACGAATTGTATCATCCGGGCCGCCACGGTATCTCTGGTATGCTTTCACTGCCGGATGGTCTGGTTTCTTTCTGGCAAGTTCGTTCATACGCTCATCCAGTTTGGGGGATGTGTCATTATCTAAAAACTGCGCCTCATCCAATAAAAAAAGAATGGATTTCCAGTTTTGCTGCAGCAACTCTACTTTCCCTTTTTCTGTATTAAAATAAGCCTTCGGGCACTCCATCCAAACATACAGAAACAGGCTCTCTAAAAACATTTTTTCGGCTTTTTCCCAAAAGGGGTCTGCACTTGAGTTTTTAATATTAGGGGAATTGGTATTCTGAATCAGGTTCGTAACCAGTTTTGTAATATCGCTCTTATTCCGTATATAGGGAAATGGATTAAAGTGCATGCTTTTGTCCATTTCGCATAGATTAAGCGTATATACCCTAGTGTCTTTCTGTTTAGAGAGCCAGGCTCCCAGTTCTTCCGCCAGTCCCCCCTTCGGGTCGGTATACACGTTACAGTCATGCAAAGACATCAAATTCGGTGTCAAAAAGAATGCAGTCTTTCCGGCACCACTACCGCCAACCACGAAAACATTATTGTTTCGCAGTGTATCGGAGTCATAACGAAACCGTACATTTTGCGACAGTACCTTATTCTCCGCAGACAACTCCGAAGTTTTCCCGGTATCCTTAGCCGCATATTTTTCATTGAAGTCACGAACTTCTCCCCATTTTGCCGAACCAAACTCATTTCCAGGCATCCGATTATGATCCATGCGGTTATAAGCAGAAAAACTTAATATCATCCACAACAATCCTCCTACCAGAACCATACTCAGACTTTTATCGTTATACACCCGCAGCGGATGAAGAACACACCATAAGATTTGCTTTTTCAGGTTTGTCAGTTCTACATCCATGATATACAATCCGCTCAGGCTATAAAAAAAATAAAGTGTGGGCAGTAACAAAACCACACACACTTTTATTAACATCCGCAATCTTCTCTTTTTGGCATCCCCGGCAACATACGTTGCACGGCTTTTTTCCTTTTTCTTTCTCATTGATTCATCCCTACCTTTTCTTTCCTGTTGGTTTAGAAGCTTTTTGTAGTAATATTTTCTCAAGTGACGGGTCATTACTTCTCCAACGACTTCTCTGATGTTTCAAACACTCTGTGGCAATCTCTTCATTTTTCTTAGCATAAGTACGAAGTGCCTTCCCATCCAGACTATACTCTGTGATTTCTGAGGATTCCGAACGTTTCAGATACGCATGGAGTCGTTTTCCATCCTCAGATAGTTTTGTATCTGACTTGTCCAGACAGATGCAACGCAAAATATCCGGCGATTCCTGCTGTTCCTTCGGAAGATGAGTCACATAAATGTTTTTTGACTCTGCCACCATCTGAGTATCCATATCAAAAGTAACCGGAATGTACTCTGTACTTTGGTACTTTTCTTTCATTGCCTCCATGGACAGCACTTTTTCCATGGATTTCTCAGCTATAGAATCAGGGGCAAAAGATGGTTTCCCATTCTCCTGCCCCTGATTAAAAGATGGAAATATCCCCGCATACTCCGGTTTTAATTTACCAATCAGTTCCACTCGTTCTTCTCCCACAGGGGCAAATGCCTTTTCCAGCTCCTTCACATCCAGTTTTACCGCTTCAGAAAAATCCGGATTTTCTCTGTTATCAAGAGCATATCCGAAAATATCCTCTTGTCTGTCAAGGCAGGTAATCACCGTCTGCCCCTCATCCAAAAGAATACAATCTTCTTTTTTGACCCGAATTGCACGGGAGGATACTTCTCTTGTTCTTCCACGGGGAACCCGAAAGATGTAAGCATCTTTTTCCTCCCGTAAAAGTAAAGATTCAATATTGATACTGATTGGCAGATAATCCTTATCGTTGATTCTATTTTGAATCTCCTCCAACTGCTCTACATGCATCATGCCTTCATATCCTTTGACGGCAAGTTCATCCAGATAATCCCTGCCATCCGGCCCAGCCATTGCCATATACTCATCAATGCCGATATCCTTTGGTGTTTCCCTCAATTTCTTTTTGTAATAATCAATCACTAACCTGACATTTTCCACATCATCCGGATTATAAGCAATCTGGGTATAACCATCCCCCAGTTTCAAATCCGGCAGCTCCGCAAAAGAAACCCGCATCTTCTTTAGTCGGTCATAAAACGGTATCAGTTCTTTTTCTCCCTCGATAGGAATGTTGAGAATCACATATCTGCCACCTGTCATCTTTTCCAAATCACACAGTTTCATCGTGTTATGTGTTCCCTCACTGGCATAATGAAGTTTCATGCGGTGTTGTAAACGCTTCACCTGGGCAATCTCTACTCCTTTTGCTGCTCCCTTTGCGGAAAATCGCAATGCCCGTCCCAGTCCTCCCAGTCCTTTCCCGTATAATTCTATGATTTGTACTAATGATTGTAATTCTTCACTCATCGGCTATCCCTCCTGCTTTTCTTGGATTTATCCTTCGATTCCTCTTTTTGCCTCATCATTTCATAAAATTCAATACAGCGTCGAATCTCCATCACATCTTTTCGATTCTGTGCCATTTCAAGAACATCCTCCGACGGCATTTTGGCTTCTACCGCCTTCCTTAACTGCTCGATCTGCGCTGCAGAAAGAGCAGTATCTTTGATAATATACTGCATCACTTTTTCATATCCGCTTTCAGACTCCTTTTTATAAAAATGTTCCTTAAAAATCATCTGCAATCTCTCCACCGGATTTTCAATCAAAGGAATCTTACTATCCGGTGCCACATCCACTCCAAAAATGATACACAGCATTTTTTCATGCTTTATCAATAACTCTGTGGTATCCAGTGTTAAATATTCATCAACCTGTTGTTCCAACAATCCATATCGAACTCCCAGATAAACTAACAACCACTCTCCATCGGTTGCCCCAATCCCATGTTTTTTTATCAGTTTTTTCATCATACTCATCTGTTCTTCTGTCATAACGTTTTATTCCTCCTGCTTTGCTTCATCACTTTCTCCAGTTCTTTTTGCGTACTTCTTACTTCTTTTCGTTTGATATAAATGCCACATTGCTTGGTATCCTTTTTCATCCGCTGCACGACACGAACACTCTGCTCATGCAGATAGAGCGGTGTTCCGGTTCTTCGATACAACCGTCTTGCTTCTAGCACCTGTCGGACCATGGCTTTCTGATAATCTGACATTTCTTTATACGGAACAAACTGATAGTTGCGGCTCATTGCCCAGTCCAGTTTGGAAGCAGTTTTTGTTCTCTTAACACTTTTTTGTGACAACGTTTTTTCTTCCTTTGCGTTAATACGCCGGTCAATATCTACCGGCATGTATCCATCACTCAAACGATATGTCCGAATGGCTTTTCCTCTGCCCGGCGGTGTAAGGGCAAGATATACACCATGCTCCCTTGATACCCCTTCCCGCAGCCGGTAATAGAAATCTCTTACCATTCTGTTCTTAAAATCCGCATAAGACTTACTTAGCAAAATACATTCATCCATATCTCTTTCCACACGTTCTCTGCCTGTCATATTTTCCTTTTTCTTGTCGTAATCTGTCGAGTAATCCAGCGCCGGATTCTTTTCTTTTAGTGGTCCTGTATGATATTTCTGAGCCAGACGGTTTGTCAGCGGTCGAATAACATTCTCCCAATCGCCCTTTTCATAACGATACTTTCCGCCATTTCTGCTTACGGAATTAAACACCAGATGCATATGCATATGCTCCCGGTCTTTGTGGACAGAACAGGCATAATCATAATTCTCTGTCAGATATTCATCCACCCAGTCCTTTATAAATAATAATGCCTGCTCCCCTTCTATCGTCTCATCTTTGGAAAAGGAAAATTTGAAATGATACCCTTGTCTCGTTCCGAGTGTTGGATGTATTTGTTTTGTCAGAAAAAATGTATCCACAATCTGCTCCGAAGTAATACCGGAATTGCTAAAACACAATCCACCTGTCTTTTTTTCATTCATGATGTAAGGGATGGATTTCCGTAAATGTTCCTCTGTCTTAATGGCATCCATTTTAATAATCAGTGACATCTTTTCCACCCTTCATAATCTGTATGGTACTTTTCATCATGGCATACACTTCATCTAACTTATCCAACAAATCTGCACTGGGTTCCACGTATTGATGTTCGTTATATTTTTTCGCAATCTGATTGATATTAACTCCAATCTTGTTAATCTCATAAATCATCCTTACGATAGAAGCATCAAACTCATCCCTGGTCACATCCGGTGGACACTTAGCTACATTTCGGATATATTCACTCATACTCTTCCGATGCAAACTTGCCTGCCTGTGTAATGCCGCCTTTTCTTCCGGCGTCATTCGTACCCGAAGCATTTCTGTTTTCATGTCATTCACAATTTCACCCCTTCCTGTCTGGACCCCTGTTTGGACATTTTGTCCAAACGTAATTTTTTGTCCTGACTAACCTCATCACGTCTGGACATTTTGTCCAAACGTACTGTTTTTGCTTGATATTTAGCTGTTTTTAGCCGTTTTTGATGTGCATCTAATGACCATAAAATATACATTTTGTCTTCTCATTCAAGCCCTGCAAGATACGCATGATGTGTCCACATCCATGCACATATCTTGTAAGGGGACACCCCTTATACCCCTGAAATATGGTTACTTTTTACTTTTTTTCTTCTTTGAAGTCTTTTTGGCTGACTTCTTTTTCGATTTTTTCTTGGAAGAACGTTTCTTAGATGCTTTCTTTTGTTTTTGCAGTTTTTTCTTTTCTTCCTGTTGCTGCTTTTTCAACGTTTCCTGCTCTGCTCGTAATTGTTGTTCTTTCATCTGCTGAATATCTGCCTCCGTATAACTTGTCTGCGAAAATTCGACCGCACAACTCTTCAGATTGTAATCGCACTGATATACACTCCCATCCGACAAAAGAATAAAACTTGTCACATCAAACCTATTCTTTGTCTGCTGATAGGTCAATTTCTTTGCAGACTTACATCCCCGATTCTGGCACAGGACAGTCAACTGATTTTCCAAATCTTCAAAGGCAGACTCAGACATAAATCCTAAAAAAGAACTTAACCCAGTAGTATCTACATCCAACGCTTTGTTGTTATCTGAAGGCACTTCCTTTGAACCTGTTTCTTCCTCTAAAACAGCCGCCCCCGTTGCAGGTGATGTACTTATTGCTGGGCCTGTTGCTGTGTTTGCCGGTATCTCTGCTTCATTTCGTAAATCCTTTTGGGGTACTATACTTTTGGCAATCGCCCCTGCCAAAATAATAACCAAAAGCAGAAGCATGACTGCCATGGCTATGGTCTGTTTCCCAAGTCCTCTGTCCCTACGATACCAATAAAATCTTCGTATTTTTCTCCACATAGTCTCTCTCCATTCTGTTATCTACGTTTGGACATTTTGTCCAAACGCTAATCCTTCTCCTCTCTGTCTGATATTCACGTCTGGACATTTTGTCCAAACGTGATGCTAATCTTTGTTCCACTTTTTCAACCGCCGGAAATAAGTAAAATTTGTATAGGCACCAAACATAGCTCCTTCCGAGTTCCCGGTCAGAGATGTGCTACTGGAACTGGTACAGTGAATCCATACCACGGTGCCGTTTTTCATTTTTCCACAGTATATTCCTACATGATTCGCTCCGCCGGTTCCTCCGGTCTTACTCTTCAGTCCAATATCACCGGGTTGCAATTTATCCCCACTGATATCCTCAAATTTCTTGGAAGATATAAAAGTTGCTGTGGTAGATGCATAAGGTACACTGGTAATGCCGGATTTATGAAATGCCCATGCAGTAAAAGAAGAACAATCTAAAAACTCCGGATTATCCCTGCCATCCACCTGTCGTTGCTCCATGCTGTACTTAACGGAACCAATCAGAGACGCTCCTTTCTCAATCACTTCCCAAGCCTCTGCCGGTGCCGTATTATTCTCTTTTAATTCTTTCAGAATACTGTTCGCACTTTCATTTGTAACCGTAGTCTCCGGATTGGCTATGTAATACCGCAGCACATGAGGAACATACTCCACGTCCCCATAGGAATCGTAACCAAGCTCGACACACATCTTCTGCGAAAATATTTCTGCATTTTCCTTGCTATAACAACCATAATTCTTTAGTGCCCAATCAATATACCCGTTTCCAAAGTTGTAACCTTGCAATGCTAAAGAAATGCCTTTGATGTCGTTGGGGCTTTTACTTTTTGCTTTTGTCAGACAGTCTGACAACTCATGCGTACCACAGTCAATGCTTTCCTCCGCCGTATCAATCGGTGGATTGACATTATAGTAAGACTGCTCCGTCTGCATCACATCCGGCGGATTTCCTCCACTTTCCTGTTCAATTACCGCCAGACACAAATCCACGTAATCATCTATGCCATACTTTTCGCAATAGTCCACCACCATGTCACGATAAGATTCTGTCTGTTCCGACACCTGTGCCTGATAGGTATAATCTTCTGCACTGTTAGCCGCACCCCCGGAACCAATCACAGCACCAATCGCACCTACAATTACTGCCATCAACAGAACCACAAGAAGGACAATCCATACCACCGGATTTGCCGCCACCGACTGCACGATGCTTGTCATAATCTTTCCGATCTGCTGAATTGCTTTTGATGCACTTTTTATCCCCTGTTTGGTACTCTGTGCACTTTTCTTTGCTGCCTGTTTCTGCATTTTCTTTTGCTGTCTTTTGCGATACAGCGAACGCACACCATACTTGACACCTCGCATGGATTTCTGTGTAACTTCCGCAGAAACTTTTCCTGCCGTCGTATCCCCTTGCTTTTCGGAATTACTCTCATAAGTTTCTTCACTCATTGTTGTTCCAAGCAGCATAGCCTGCAATATCTTTGCAGAAGTATCTTTGATTTCTGTTCCGACAAAAGAGGCAGTTCTACTTTGATTTCTCTTAGTAGAACTGCCTCTCTCTTTCGCCTGCTCTTTCTTTATTTGCTTTTTTGTGATGGACTTCTTTTTTATCCGTTCTTTTTGCTGTGTTTTTCTCTTTTTTTGTTTTCCCATCTCTTTTGCCTTCTTTAACATCCGGCGTTGGGAACGATAATCTAAGGAACGAAAAACTCTTTTTGCCGGTTCGCTAAGTTCGTCAATCACCTCTTTATCTAACTGCTCCACGTTATTTCACCACCTCATCTGTAAAGAAAAGGACACATGGTTCACATTTTACTGTTCCATGCGTCCTTCCTATTAATCTCTTTTACCAATTATGCTAACTGCATGATTTTAGATTTGATTTCCTCGATTTCTTCATCAGATAATTCGGAAAAGAATACCGATATTTCATCAAAAGAAATCTTCCCATTTTTTAACATGAGAATAGCTTTCTCTTTTACCTTATCATGCGCAGCTTCATGTGCTGCTTCATTTCTCATATCTTCCATCATCTTACACATAGTAGCCCTTCTACACTCCATTTCGGTCTGCACAAATCATACCAAATGCATAATTTTAGATTTGATTTCCTCGATTTCTTCATCGGATAATTCGGAAAAGAATACCGATACTTCATCAAAAGAAATCTTCCCATTTTTTAACATGAGAATTGCTTTCTCTTTTACCTTATCATGCGCTGCTTCACTTCTCATATCTTCCATCAACTTACACATAGTAGCCACTCCTTTCTCGTCCTGCTTAAAATATCTTGCTTTTTTTGCAAGTATTTCATAATTCATATCGTCCGGATCGGTACATGAGAAGTCGTGCATTAATTTCCCAACTTCATCATCTCCTCGATATTTCCCGTTCACATATAGAATATGCGAACCGTCCCCAAACAATACTTTCTCTTCACCAATCGTAATATATCTCTCTACCGGATATATCGGCTGTTTTCCTTTCATTACATCGTTTTCTGTAATAAAAATCACATAAGTGTCAGGAATATTTTCTGTATCTTCCCCTGGTTTTAGTATATGCGCATCCAGCAAACTGCTGTTATGTCTGGCTCTTTTTACTCCTGCTCCCTTATCTGACCTCTGGATTTCACAATCGAACTCTTTACCTGTATTGTCAACTGCATGAACATCTAAAATAGCAGAACGCCCTTGCAAATTTTTCATGGAATCTTGCACCCGAATCGATTTGATTGTAATATCCTCTTGCCCCAAAACAATTCGAAGTATAAGTTCTACAGCCTCATAATTATCTTCCAGACAAGCAGTCATAAAATCATCATCCATATATCGAAATAATTTCAGCCTCTCTAAATCCTGCTGATGTGTCTGTTCTGTTGTACTCAAACCTTCACCTTCTTTCGCTATTCTAATTATACATCAGACATGAACTTTTGAAAACCAGCTTTTTTAAAAATTTTAGTCCTACTATCTCGTAGTACCTGCAATCTCATGAAAGTTCGTATTAAACAACTGATACAATTCACTATCTTTTTTCATGGTATTATCAAAGGGAACAATCTTATCCCCAAAACGGATGAGTCCCATTCCGGGGTCTGCACCATTGACACAGGCAAGCTGTTCCGCTGATATGTCAAACAAATCTTCCACAGCTTCTTTGTCCATCGTCCCCTGATCCAGTAAAAGCATAAATTCTGAATTGGATACCATCGTTTTGGTGGAACGATTGCGCTGTGCATCAATAAGGTTCTGGCTCATACCGGTACAGATACCGCCCCTCTTACGCACCTCACGCCACATCTTTTCCAGTGCATGAAGACTATACTCCTCTCCCCATAACTCGTGCATTTCATCCACATACACCCAAGTCGCAACACCATCCGACTGGTTATACTTGATTTTTGCAGTAATACTCTCAATCATCACAAGCATCGCCATAGCTCTCATACGCTTACCAAGTTCCGAGAAGCCATACACGGTAAATCGGTTTTCTTCCGAAATGGACTGCTCTCTTGCGAAAATATCTAAGGTTCCATCCGCAAACACTTCCAACTGCTCAACCAATTCAATGGCAGAATCATTCCCCTCACTTCTTTCCGCAATCCCATCACGCATGGTACGAATCGTTGGAGACTCCAGTCGAGTCTTCCGCTTTCGCCGTCTGTCATTTTTCTGTTTGAAGTATTCCGAATACATGTCTCGTACCGCCTTGTCAATGACTGCTATGTGGCGGCTGGTAAGGGGTGTCGGTTTCAAAGCCTGTTCGCAGATAGCGTAGGCAAATTCCGCTTTCTCTGCCACAAACCGGTCTATATCCGGCACCACATCCGGCACATGGAACGGATTGACATAATATACATTTTCTGCAGACTGGGACAGATTGATATACTGTCCTCCCCATGCTGCCGCAATGTCCTTATACTCTGACATGGGGTCAATGACAATAATGTCATCCGTAGAAAAGCACAGGACTTGTCCCATTTCCGATTTTTCATTATAGGATTTTCCCGAACCGGGGACACCAAACACCATCCCATTTCCATTCTTCAATAACTTCCGGTTTCCAATGATAAGGTTTTTGGACGCCTTATTAAATCCATAGCAGTATCCCTGATTATCGTTAATCTCCTGCACATTAAACGGAATAAAAATGGAAAGTTCTTCGGATGTTATCGTCCGCATGGTATCCACAAATCTCGCTCCTGTGGGCAGAGAAGTATTCAATGCATCCAACTGTTTATGGGAATGTGGCACAATGTCCATGTTGTGGGTCTGACCGATGATTTTAATCTTCTCGGTACGCTCCTCCAGTTCTTCTATGGAGTTTGCTTTTACCACAATCGTAATTCCCACATACAAAAGTCGCTCATCAAAGGAGGAAATCCGGTCTAACATCTCTTCCGTATCTCTTTGCTGTTTTCGCCGCTCATAATTGATATTGGTAGAATAATCTCCATTTTCGTTTTTCATTTCCTGTTCCCGGTTAATACTTCTCTCATTAGCCATATACTTTTTCATAATCATCTGGTAAGCCACGTTGTTATCCAACGGCTCTACATCCATGGTATAGATAATTGGAAAATTCATATTGGTAAGTTCATTGAGAAACTGGTCGGTTAAACCATTGGGGTACTTTCTCACAAACATGACACACGCACAGGTTCCACCCTCCATCTCCAGATGTTCCGGTTTTTCCCTTAACGAAGTATTGATAATGTCATTTCTCCAGTCTCTTTTTAAGTGCAGATACTCATTCCAGTCAAAAGAAAAAGATGCCTCTTCCCCCATGCGATAATAACTATGTAGTGCTCGCAGGCGTTCCGTGGCATCCAATGGTATCAGGCAACTTCCCAACCGGTGGAATAATTGCTGAATGGAAAATTCAATGGTATTAAAATAGGTCTTTGCACTTTCGTAATCCGGCTTTCGGCAGCTCACAACAAAATATTTGGATTGCAGCAAGCCGCCCCGCCCTTCTTCCAAACGCTCCCCTATCATTTTGTGATATTCCTTAGCTAGAGGTTCCATCTCTTTACTGACCGCCTTTTGAAGAATCTCTTCCCGCAGTTTATTGTTGTCGGCATAATGATTCGATACAATAATCTTATAGCTGACATTCATGGAACGCAGAAGCGTTTCAAACTTGGAACAGGTATCTTCCTTTTCCTCTTCATCCTGTGTTGAGAAGTTAATATCCTCAAACAGATACATCCGGTCAAACTGGTGTATTCCCTTTTTTGAACCGGATGTTGGTTTTTCTAATTCAAAGATTCCATTTTCCGCAATCCGATAAATGGGTATGGTGTCCTGAATACACAGCGGAACTTTGTAAATCCGTTCTGTCTGTGGTGTATGTGTTTCCTTTTTTAATAGTTTTAACATTGTTTTAATCCTCCTTTTTCTTCATCAAAAAAAGAACTACCGAAGTAATTCTTTTTTAAGCAAAATATCAATTTGCAATATCAATCCCAATCATAAGTGGTTCGATACTCTTGTCTATTCAATAACTCTACTTTTTATAGCAAATATTCTAGGCATTTTCCTGCGAAGAAACAAATGCTCTAATCTCTTCCAATTTATTTCTAATTGCTTCCATCTCTTTTTTAAGAGACTCTTTTGAAATATCTATGGCTGGTTGAAATATATTCATGTTTCCTTCAAAGTGATTAAACTCATTGAGAAGTGTCTTTCTACTTGTAAAAAATACTCGATACTCTCTCATTCTTTCAAAATTCGGATCATTTTCATTGCATCTAAATGCTTTCTGAATTATTTGATTTAACATCATCATATCATCTGTACGAAGATGAAAAACATCAACCAGTTCCTTTTCAACTTTCATACGTAAATGATAATAAATAAGTGTCTGTTCAAGAGTATCTGACAATAATGGATATTGAGTCTTATCAAGAATATCCAAAGCACTATAATCAACTTCAAGAATATCAGAAACACTAATTATTTCTTCACCATCAAATATATTTCCAAAAAGCGAATTGTAAACGGAAAGAACATCCAAGCTATTATTAGTTCCATACCCATGCATGATTCCCGAAAGTTGGCCATAACGATCATCTGAATCCAAACTAATATGAGCATACCCACGCATAAATGGAACCATCGCCATCAAAAAATGTCTTCTATTATGTATATTATCTACCAGTTCATTGTTTTTGTTTTGAAAAAAGGATACTAAATCGTGAAGATTAATTAGTAACTTCTTTTCTTTCTCTGAAACTGAAATAAATCCATTTGTCCCATCCAAAATGTTATTCATTATATACAAATTGAAACAATTGTTAAGTTGAACATCTAACAAACGAATCAAATCCGTATTATGAGTAAGAACCAGTTGTTTCTTATTTTCCAAAAATTTGATAATGCAAAATGCAATCTTATTTTTATAAACAGAATCCAAACTTGATATGGGATCGTCCAAAATGACATATTCTTTATCCGAGTGTCTTGCAAGTAAAAACTCAAAAGTCAAAGAGATAAAATTTTGTTCCCCCCTACTTAGTTCCATGTCCTTTGGATCCGTTCCGAGCAAAGCTTTATCCCCTATCATTAACTTATAGTTCCTATCATTTTCTTCGTCTCGAATAATAGTAATATCTTTTCCTATGTTCTCACTTATAATATTCTCAATAAACATGAGTTCCTCGGAATCAAGTTCAGGTTGGCTCTCTGTCAATTGAGCATGTTCATCATAGTCACTAAAGAAATTTGTATCGTCAAAACAATGGCACAAAATGTTAATCATTTCGTCACCTATTGTAATAATATGCCGTTTTAGATTTTCTTGCAATTCAATTAGTTCAGTTGGTTCTCCATCTGCAATAAACGCACTAACAATTCTTTTAATTTCGAATGGGTCTTCGTTATTTAAAGAACTATCGCAGACAACTTTATCCAAAATTTCTTTTGTTTTTGAGTCAAGATTATTGTATATGTTATTTCTATTTTCTTTCTTGCTTTCAAGAAGTTCACTCCCGTCGGATATGTGACTGTCACAAACCACACATGAATCGAGTTGATGATATTTCTTCAATATACCAATTGCATCATCATGCCGCTCAATTAAGATCGTATTTTCATCTGGCAAAATTTCATATGGATGAATTGAAATAATTTTCTCTATTACTTTCGGCTTGGCAAGATCATTAATTACAAAACCTCTTTTATCAGCATCCAGTTCTACAAGATTAGGAATATTGGCTTCATCTCGAATAAATTCAACAAACTTATCTTTATCAATGTCTTTTCCTCTTTGCCGAGAATTTACAATACTACGGATAAACGGATAAGCTGTTTGGTGTACCGTATCTTGCAAAGACTGCATGTGTACGAGTATACAATCTCCTACTTTCGACACCTTGTAATCTGTTTTATATTTAGAACTGAGTTGACTAAATGCATTTTGATATGCCACACTAAGCCTATCTCTTAATTCATATTCTCTACGAATTTGTGCACCTATCAAATAGTCCGTAGTTTTTCCACGAATTACGTTTCTATTTAATTGATCGTGTATAACATGAAAAGTTCCCGTCTCAGGTTTAATTTCATTTCCATACTCATCCGCAGCAACAAATTTCCTACTCTCATCTGTTACTTCTGTATCAAGCAAACTAGCCAAACTTGATTTTCCTGTTCCATTAGGTGCATATACAACAGCAATTCCGCCTGCTGTTTGCATATGTTTAAACTCAATTGTTCCATTTAAATCAGTAAGGCAAAGGAAATCATCACAAAATATTTCGCCACTTTTAATGGTTGAAAAAGTTATTTTCATCGAACCCCTCCTTATATCGGTATTATGTTATGTTTTTCTCACATATGTTTTTCTTCTATAGTAACATATCCTTTTCAGCACATACTAAAAAGGATATGTCCTGATTTGCTGCTTCTGCGTCTCCACTCTGTTCAACTGCTCCTCAAACCATATTGAAGCTTCTTGAATAATTACAATCACCTCATCTCTAATTCTCTTTGCCTCACCATAACTTAAGTCTTTAGATGTAATTTTTTTCTTTAATTTGATAAGTTCTTTTTTCTTTTCGTCGAAGTCAAAATCAATCTTCTTTAAAAATTTCCTTAAAATAAAGTAATCAAGTTTTTTTATTTCCTCAACATATTCAATACCGGCATTGATTGTCACATGTGCACAATTTGAATAATTACAAGGCTCTTCATTGATTACGTTAAGGGATCTGTCTGGAAATGAATCATATACTTTTTTCAAAATATTGTATAAGTTCGATAACTTCTTAACTTTTATTGCAATATTCTCCTTTGCTTGACTTCGAACATTTCCTAACACAAATACTATCATGCCTGTAAGAACTCCTGCACCACATGATTGTAATAATGACGCCCACCATTCAAGGCGAAGGAATTTGAACAGAAAATAAGATATCCCGAAACATCCTATTGCACAAAGAAGCAATGAAATGTACCACTTAATAATGGGTAATTCCATATAGCTTTTTTTTCGCTCTTTTCTATAATACTTTAATATAGAGTTTCGCATTGAATTTTTCTTTATAATTTTTTTAATCATACTGAGTACCTCTTCTCCTGCATTTCCTATTCATATATCTGCTTATATTTCATAAATCCCACTTTATTTTTTGAGGGTCAACATGAAACCAAGACATTAAATATGTCTCCAACTCTTGTATATACAATCTCAGTTCATCAAAAAAACAACTAGAAGATTTCCCATCAAAGCAGCTTTCAACTAATCCGAAAAATTTCAATTTCTCATTATAATACTCTTTCGAAATAGCTGGCACACCATCATAGCACAAATCATAATGCATCATACAATTCCGAAAATTTGACGGAAACAGTTTCTTTCCATTTTCCAACAAGATAGATACATCATCCGAAAACAAGTTTGAATTGCTACTATCGAAATGTTGTTTGATTTTTCTAAGCCCTTGCCATGCGTAATGAGCAACAATATATTCTATACGCATAAACCATTGGTCGTCACAAGACACTCCCTTTGAGAATAAATGTTCAACGCAATTAATCGTAGATAAAATATGGAGAATCAACAGATTTACTTCCTTTTTATTCGTCTTTGCAAAAAAAGAATTTCGTCTGTTTGTATTTATGTCTTGATATCCCAAACGGACTGAAACATTACCTTTCTTTTCCCAAAGCTGAATTATATCCATATTGGAAACGGCTGTCAATGTATTGGCTAAATTTTCCGCCAACATTTCTCCCATTTCAAAAGCAATTTCTTGCTGAATTGTTAAATTCACAGTTGGAACATTCAAAAAATAATTCAGCTGTTGTGAATTACCAATAATGCAATTTCTCTCATCAAAAAATACCCCTAAATTATAATGAATGTTCCAGTTTTTCATAAACGAAAATCTTAATCGGTTCCTAAAAATCTCATCTTGATGTTTATCGGACCGCAATACTTCTCGTACTCCTTTGCTATACCTGCCCGAATAAAGTTTCAACCCATTTCTTATATCTGATATTTTTTCGTCTACTTCATCGTTCATTATTTTTTCACCTAAAAAATCCTGTGCAGAACGACAATATAATGCTATATACGGAATTATTGATAATGAAACAATGGAATTATTACAATATACTCCTAAAAGCTGAGTTATTGATTTACCATCTAACTCCACTAATTGTAAAGCCTTTTCATTTAATAACTCAGACAACGAATCTCCTATGCTCATATCTTTCCTCCAAAATATGCATATTATCACTTCTTACAGTTAGGCTCATTCCATTCCTATAAATTCCAACTTTTTCAATGATATCGTCAATATCTCTTTTCTATTATACACCCATCCACCCCCAAAAAAAAGAACTTTATCTCTTCCTTTGCTGTAAATGCTCCTCCTTTTTTTCTTGGATTTCTCTCCTGGCTTTGATAACTACCGGGGCAACATCCTGATTTCCATATTCTTCCTGATAACAGATATGTTCTGCCAGTTCCCTGCTGCGATTCATGTCACGAAACTGGAGGGCATATTCTTCAATTAACACCCTCTCATCCTCTGAAAAAATCTCTTTTTCCGGGTCTAGTTCATATAGCATCATCTGCAGAGAAAGTTCATACGGGATTTCCCCAATCACGCTAATGTCCGGCAAATGACTTGCCAGCGCCGCAATCATCACTAACGCCCGCTTATCATTTCGTATCGCGGGATAATAACAAAGCATGTCAAGGTCAAGAACCTTTCTTGTCACCAAATCAACCTGCTCATCTTCCAAAGAGTTTTCTCCCGGCTTGTGTGCCAAGATTCCAATGGAAGCCACACCGTTTAGGGGACTATCCTTTAACTGCTCCCATTTTTCGATTGCCTCCTCTACTGTAGTGATGTCATCATAATATTCTCCCAACTGATGGAATTCTCCACATTCTGCTACAGTAAAGGTAAGCAGTGGCTCTACCTTGCTTTTTCGTTCCAGTTCATCCAGAAATTCCTCGCAGTTCAGAGGATTCAGTTTGGATTCTGCCGTGATTGCTCCCTTTGTTCCATTGGTATCCGGTTTCTGTTTCAAATCCTCTACGATATCATTTACGGCTTCATAAATGGAAATGTCCGGATTGTCGTAAACACCGCCATCCAATTCCTTCCCATCCACATCATAAATGGTATAATCATACCCCTCATCCACAGACTGAATCGTAATAAATCTATCCTCAATACGAAAAGCCAACTCCTGCTCCATGTATTCCTCTGCTCTTATCAACCGTTCGGATAAGTCGCCGGATTGTTCTTCTGTAACCGGATTGATATCGACCTTTACCTCTCCAATGCAAAAATCATCTTCATGCAGAAGATTGAAAATATCATCCTCCCGCCTTGCTCCGGCATATTCAAATAAAATATCCAAATCCGAGTCTGCATTTTCTGTTCCCCGGCTTCGGCTTCCATATACCATCACTTCCCGAATCTGAATCGGCAAGTGATATTCCCTGATTTTCATTTGGATATATCCCCGAACCTCTTCTTCTATACGATCTGCGGTCATCCCCTCGAACGGTCGAAAATACTGCTTTGTCTTTTCCCGGAAGCGACTTACCGCCTGTTCTGTCTCTGCCGAGTGATATTTTTTCTCTTCCAAGAAATCTGCCACTTTCGTAAATCCAAAGGAATCCACATAGTAAGCCGTTTTTTCATGTTCTTTTTCAATCACAATCACATCACTGACCGACATGGAATGCCCGGTAAAATCATCCGGATGATAAAGGTTGAATTTTTCATACAGAGTATCCAGTGTTTCTCCTTCTTTCAATTCCCCACGATACACCGATTCATAATCGTTTTTGTCTACCACCAGCTTATTATTCTTCACAAAGTCCATTCCCATGAACTGATATGCTTGCCCGTTTCCTCCTTCCTTAATCTGGAACAATTCATAGGTAGCCAAACGTTCGGTATCATAAGAGTTTTCTCTTTCTTCCACACCATCCGCCACCCGGACAATCGCATTGACATAAGTGCTCTTATCAAATATCTCCGGGTAAGTTTCTCTTATGCTCAGTGTGTCCCCGGTTCTTCCTGCTACAATGATGTGGTCTAAAATCTCGATATCTAAAAAAAGACTGGCATACATCATCTTTTCTGTTACCATTCTGTCGGATTGACTCATCTGGAGTTCCGAAGAAGGATGATTATGCAAAAGAATCATGGAGGCAGCGTTTGACAGGATAGCAGACTTAAAAAGTTCCCGGCCGGATACAAAGGAAGAATTGAGCGTTCCAATGCTTACCACATTGAAATTGATGGGATGTCCTTTACTGTCCAGATTGATGACACAGACCTCTTCCCTGTCTAGTCCCGCCATCACATCGGCCATTACGGAAATGGCTTCCTGTGGATTTGTAATGGGTTTATCACTGTATACACCATTCCCTTCCACCAATTTCAAACGCACATCCACCTGTTTTAATTCATCACTCATCATCCGGCACCTCCAGACTCACGCATATCATCGTGCCTTCTTTGGCAGCATTTAATATCTCCTGCAGTTCCGTCACAGAACGCGCTTCTAATTCTGTGACCGTTGTTGTTTGTACTTCCATATCTTCCCCCGCTTCCTAGTGTCCCTTGTGCTTGATTGGTTCATGTGTATGGTTTGGAGTAGTCGAATCATATTCCTGCTTATTCTCTGCCGTAGCAACCAGTTCCCTAACTTCCATATTGTTTGTCATTCCTTGTGCCTGCTTGTAGGTAAGCTCCGGTTGCCTGTCACACCGACTGAAGGTATGGCTTTTGGCATCATATTGATAGACACCATCAGACAATACTTCTTCCTCAGAAACACACATTGCATTGACATCCTGAACCATATCCTGCAATCTCTGAAAAGACATATTTTCACTCTTAGGCAAAATCAATGTTTCATGTATGGATGAGGGGAGCACATAATAATCCCCACCGAGTTTTTCCGCCACCATTTGCTGAACATCCTCACGCATGATATAAACGGCACCGTTCGCTCTGGCTTCATTGGATAAACAATACACATCCGGGCCATCATTCGGAATTGAACCTCGGATTAAGTCCTTTGCTTCATCTATCGAAATCCCTTCTTCCTTTGCAAAGTCAGATGCCAACATCCCTACCATGGTTTCCTGTAGTGACTCAAATTTAAGTGGAGATATTTTGTCCATGTTGTTCATTGCCTGATCATGGAGGGTATCCATGCTTACACCGTACAGTTCCATCAAATCATTGTTGATTGTAATCGACCCCATGGATTCCTCATTTCCATTCGCCCAGATATGATAGGTAATTGCCAAATCTTCTTTTTGCGTATATGGAATATTCGATAACCGATTTACATTGCTTTGAAGATTGGATACTTTGGGATAAATAAAGTCTTTGACCACCTCATAGTTTTTCACTTCCTGCAAATCAAAGTTAAACCGATACTCCTCCCTTGGTTCGATATGTTCAATATAGGCATCTGCGATTTTTCCGACAACCTCTTCGATATCCATGCCTTGCTGATATTCCTCATAAGCCGCATTCAGATATATGGTAGGCGACATATTTCCATTGGGATTAAAAATCGTTAATCCATCCAGTACGACATCATTGTTCTTAACCGCTTGGCGAATCTCTATATTGGCATTTTTATACTGTTCCGGCAGATAATCTAATACATGTTCTTTAACATAATCCTTAAATTCATTGTAATTCATCCTTCTTTACCTCATTCTTTCCGGACATACTGTCCTGTTTATTAGTGTCTTTTCTCCTTTTTCGCTTCCTCACGAAATGTTTCCTTCATTTTGCTCTGATATGTCATTTTTTCTTCCCCGACTGCCATAAGCCCTTGCAGAATCCCTACATGATTAAAAGGTTTCATGGTCTGAAGAGAAGAATCATATTCATAAGCGGCGTGTGTGGTAACTGCCTCGGATGTCAGTATGGAAGAACCCAAACGACCAAGTACCGCCTGCAGATAAACAACGGTATCCTGTTCCGTCTTTGGTGCAATCAGATAATCACTTTCCGATATGGGAATGGCATAATAATCACCGTCCATATATTCCGCCATCTGCTTTAGCATCTCCTCATCATCCAGACTTGCACCGTTTAACTCCGTGGAAAAACATACAATTTCGTCCTCTTCTTCCGATACCATATCCGCAAGAAGTTCTCTTGCACGTTCTTCCGTGATTTCATTCTCTTCCATGAATTCCGGCATTAGATGCTCGACCATCCACTCTCCCAAAGGCATTACCTTTGGTTCTTCATCCAAAACAACATCCTCTCCTTTCTCATCCATATTTAGCAAGGCATCCAAAGCTGCCAACCGCTCCATTTTTTCCTTTAATTCCTGCTCGGCAGGAAAAGGTTTTTGCACTTCTATCTTCGCTGTTTCCAACTGATGACTCACGTTTTCTAACTTGGTTCGTGCTTCCGAAAGTTCCTTATCCATATTTTCAAGCACGTTGTTGATTCGGGTAATATTGCCGAGTGCGTCCGAACCGATTTCCAGATTGTGACTGATTTCACCTTTGAGGCTCATAACAAATTTACGATTGAAGGAATCAAAAGTAACTTTCATCGCAAATCCGGCGTACTCTCCAATTGGTACAGTCTGTCCCATAGTGTTCATCTGTTTACACAGTGCAATAAGGGCTGTCCCCGCTTCCTTTTTGTCATAGTAAGTCCGGCTTCCCACCTTCATCACGAAACTTTCCTTATCCTCCGGCATATGTTTATGAGCCGTTTCGATATCTGCCTCAAATCCACGAATACGCTCCTTCAGCGTTTCTATCTGCTTTGGATAATGCTTCGCTATGTTATCTTCCAACCGGTAAATCTGACTGGTATGGTTTGCCTTCATCAGTTTCAACTTGGAAACCTGGATATCTAAATCCATCTTTTCCTTAATATAAGGATTGCCGGTAGCCAACGCTTTCACTTCCGCATAAGTAAGTGCTGCTTCATCCACATCCTCACAGCTTCGCACCGGTGATTTGCTGGTCATGATCTGACTGATAAACTTCTGCTTATTCTCAATCACCTGCCACGAATAACTGTCAAAAGTTCCTTCTGTGACATAGCGGAAAATAGATACGGTATCATTCTGATTTCCCTGTCTGAGAATACGTCCCTCCTGCTGCTCAATATCCGATGGGCGCCATGGTACATCCAAATGGTGCAGCGCAATCAACCGGTCCTGCACGTTGGTACCGGCTCCCATTTTCTGTGTAGAACCCAATAAAAAACGAACCTGTCCGCTTCTTACTTTGCCAAACAGCTCCGTCTTTCTTAATTCTGTATTCGCTTCATGGATAAAGGCGATCTGTTCTTCCGGAACACCTTTCCTTATCAATTTCCTTTTAATATCATGGTAGACATCATCAAACACCTCTGCTTCCACTGTTTCGCCATCTAACGTGGCTGTGGTTTTCCCTATCTCCTTTGGCGTAGACAAATCACAAAAGATAAGTTGTGCTGACCGACTCTCTGATGTCTTCTCCCAGATTTCAAAGGCTTTTTCCACACAACTGTTTACTTTGGAACTTGGGGAATCCGGCAGCATCGGATTGATTAACCGCTGATCCAGTGCTAACTTCCTTCCATCGTTTGTGATTTTCAGCATATTATCTTCATGGGGCTGCACCCTGCGGTCACGAACCGCCTCCGCCCGCTCGGCAAGAGAAGCCACCATGTCCTTTTGATAATCGCTTGGTTCCAGTACCACATTTTCATACTCTGCTTTCGGTACCGGCAAATCCAACATATCCGGTGTTTGGATATCCGCACATTCCTTAAAAAGAGAAATCAACTCCGGTAAGTTATAAAACTTTGCAAATCTCGTCTTTGCCCGGTATCCGGTTCCCTCGGGATTGAGTTTGTCAAGATACTTTTTGTGGATTTTCTAAATTAAACGATTTGTCCGTAAAGAAATCGCCCAAAACCTCGTGCTTGCAGATGTCTTGAAACACCGTATTCAAAGGCTTTTTGGCACTTTCGGACTGCTTTACATTTACGATGAATGTTATCTTTCCAATGCGTTGTGAATAAGAATGTTTCTGTTCTTTCATATAGTCCGTTCCTTTCTTTCATAAGATTTGATTGTGGGGTATTCATATTAGAACACCCAATAACCGCAGTTTCTCAATAGTTCAAGAAGTCATTAAGTCGTGAGTATAATGGAAAAGGTTATCTTTCCATACCACGCTTGTTTCTTCGAGCCTTGATACGCTCCTGTCGTT